>OFMG01000094.1_pt1 | contig 129446 bp, 92 predicted proteins | sample 1541751 | NCBI WGS metagenome assembly OFMG01 (sample SAMN04209232, study PRJEB22552) | human gut metagenome | biome: gut; material: feces | host: Homo sapiens | place: USA: Oklahoma
CGATGTGCATCATTATTCCTTCTATCATCGGGGCAGCCTGTTTTCAACCATTATTTCGCAAGTTGAATAACAAAGGAAGAGTAGCATCTCTCTTTGCTTTATTTACAGGAATTTCTATGTTGTCTATGTTTTTTTTCAATGCCAAAGAATCACCAGCTATTTTTTATGCATTATCTGGTCTGACACAGTTTTTTTTCTCTGGATTTAATACCGCAATCTATGCAATTATTCCGGACTGTGTGGAATATGGGGAGTGGAAAACAGGACTTAGAAATGACGGGTTTCAGTATGCGTTTATTTCACTTGGAAATAAAATCGGAATGGCAGTTGGAACAGCACTTTTAGCAGGATTACTTGGAAAATATGGTTATATTGCAAATCAGACACAAAATGTAATTGTACTTTCAATTATGAAACATGCATTTACGACGATTCCAGGTGTATTTTGGATTCTGACTGCGGTTGTATTATTTTTCTACCGGTTAAATAAAAAACGTTATAACGAGATTGTGGAGGAACTGAAAAATGGAAGAAAAAGTTGATATCGTGGCATTGGGAGAATTGTTGATTGATTTTACGGAAGCAGGACACAGTCAGGATGGAAGAAAATTGTTCGAACAGAATCCCGGCGGTGCTCCGGCAAATCTTCTAACTGTTGCAAGCCACTTTGGGTATCGTACATCTTTTATTGGAAAAGTTGGAAACGATATGCATGGTAAATTTTTAAAGAAGACATTGCAAAAGGAAGGAATTAATACGGATGCTATTGTTGAAGACCCGGGTTATTTTACAACGTTGGCATTTGTGGAAATCGGTGAAAATGGAGAACGGAAATTTTCTTTCGCAAGAAAACCGGGTGCAGATACACAGTTAAAAAAAGAAGAACTGGATCAGACATTAATTTCAGGTTGTAGAGTTTTTCATTTTGGATCATTATCACTGACAGATGAACCGGCAGAAAGTACAACGATCGAAGCGGTAAAAATGGCAAAAGCGTCGGGTGTACTTATTTCGTATGATCCAAATTACCGTCCGTCCCTTTGGAAGAGCAAAGAGTATGCTGTGAAAAAAATGAGATCTGTCATAGAATTGGTAGATGTCATGAAGGTATCGGATGAAGAGAGTACGCTGTTGACAGAGGCGAAAAGTTATGAGCAGGCTGCAGATCAACTCCTTGCCATGGGACCAAAGCTGGTTGCCATTACTTTGGGAGAACAAGGTGTTCTTATGGCAACAAAAAGCAGAAAAGAAATCATCAAAGCATTTCAGGTACATGCAGTCGATACGACTGGTGCAGGTGATTCATTCTGGGGAGGTGTATTATGCAGTATCCTTTCTATGAATAAGAATGTTGAAAAAATGGAATGGGAAGAAATCAAAAAGTGTGCTGTTTTGGGAAATGCAGTTGCAGGATTGTGTGTGCAAAAGAGAGGTGGAATCCCTGCAATTCCGACGAAAGAAGCAGTGCTTGAATTTATGCAGAAATAATGAATGTGTATGAACAAACTCGGGGCTGTAAAAATCTCCAAATTTTTACCAAGGATATAAGCAGGAAAACTTTCAATATTGCTTTATGGTCATCTTTGTAATCAAGAAGATACCAATCATATTGGTATAAAAATCAATGTTGTTGTGTTTTTGTAGTGTATTCTGCAAATATCGTTCTCATCGTATAGAAGCTCCGAATCATTCAATTGACCATTGCATGATTAGGTAAGCGGACAATAGTTTCGAGCCAATCATTTATAAGTCGCCAATGGTGGGCGGGCAAACAACTGTAAATAATAAATCTAGTTGTTGACAGTGCATGAATGAACTGATAAAATTAAATAATCAGCAAAAAGCTGTCTCAAAGATGCAATGAGTAATGCAGCAGTAATGCTTATGAAATCTTTGAGACAGCTTTTTTCGGTAGAAAGGGGAAAGAAATGAAAAAGAGACTTACAAAAGTACTTGCACTGGGTCTGACAGCGGTTATGATCATTGGAACTCCATTATCAGCAGTGGCAGCAGAAATAACACCAACAGACGTATCGGTGACAAGTGAAGCAACAGAAGATGCACAGGCTGTAACGGATGAAACCGCTGAGAAAACAACTGCATGTGAAAACTCAGATAATACAGAGCAGACAGATGATGCGGCTGATGTTGCAGAAGCACAGGAAGCGCAGCCGGAAGAAAACACAGCGGCAGCAGAAAATGAAGCAGATCCGGATGCAGATTCTGAGGAGAATTTCGCAGATGTTCAGAATGAAGCTCAGCCGGAGATCGCAGCACAGACTGCCGATGACGGAATTGCTGTAATGGCGTTGTCAAATGGTTACAATCCGATGGATTTAAACGGACTGGTGCAGCTGAATGACGGCAATTGGTACTACATGGAAAACGGAGAGGTGAGTGATAACGCCGATGGAACCGTAAAGCCGGCAGGAGGAAGCTGGTGGTATGTAAGGAATTATAAGATTGATTTTTCTTATAATGGATTTGGTACCAACGGGGATCAAAAATGGTATGTAGAGAGCGGCCAGGTACAGTTCGGTTATACTGGAATTGCAAGTGGATACAATAAATATGGAACTAAGGAGACATATTATGTGACAAACGGACGTGTAGATAAGGACTTTACAGGCATCTGCTATGGAACCATAGATGGTGTCGATGGCTGGTACAATTTTCGTGAAGGATGTTTGGGTTACGGCTGGGATGTAGTCGAATATAACGGAGCCTGGTGGTATGTTGGTGATAACAGCAGAATTGATTTTTCCTATACGGGAATCGGGTATAATGAAGCCGGAAGCTGGTATATCAGAAATGGTCAGGTTGATTTTTCTTATACTGGAATGATCGAAGGATGGCATACAGATGATTTCAGATGCCCATATCAGTATTACTTTGTAAATGGAAAACTGAATGAAGGCTTGAATGGCGTCTTCTATACAACGGTAAATGGTGTACTGGGCTGGTATGGATATTCACAAGGAGCACTTGCAACAGCCTGGGAATTCGGCGACGGCGAAGACTATGGTACCGTTTTGTCAAACGGTAGTGGCTGGTGGTACATAGATCCTCGTACCGGAATGGTTGATTTTTCTTATACCGGACTTGCGAGAAATGAGTTCCCAGGGGATGACTGGTATCATTACTGGTATGTGGAAAATGGTCAGATAAACTTTAATTATAACGGTTTTGTTACATACACAAGCAGATATAATGAACCGGCTGTTTGCTATATTACAGGTGGTCAGGCAGATGCCAATGTAAATGGTGTGTACCAGTTAAACGTAAATGGAAAGACAGACTGGTACGGATTCTGGAGAGGAATGACAGACTATAATGAAGTGCAAATGAATCCGAACGATGGCAGCTGGTGGTATGTTGGTAACGATGGGGTGATTGATTTTTCCTATACCGGAATCGCTTACCGACATGACCAGGAGGGATATTCACTGGATTCCTGGTATGTGAAGAATGGCCGGGTAGATTTCTCTTATAACGGATGGTATAAGTATGTTTCTGACAGTTACAGCAGTTCTTATACTTATTATTATGTGGAAAACGGCAGAGTGCGTTCTGATATTTCCGGACTGATTCAGACTACCATCGATGGTAAAAATGCATGGTGGAACATAGAAGATGGAAAGATTTATACCACGGAATATGAGTATGCTTACCAGAACCACAAGCTGGTATATTATAACGGAGACTGGTGGGCTGTAAGTAACAGTCAGGTAGATTTCGGTTATACAGGATTTGTATATTATGACGATGTATGCTGGTATGTGGAAAATGGCCGTGTAAACTTTACTAAAACAGGATTTGTAGACTTTGATGGTTATGGAGCCTACGAGTATATCCAGAATGGTCAGCATGATTCTGATTTCAACGGACTGGTATATGCAGAACTGGGGGGAAAGACCAGCTGGTGGCAGGTACAGCATGGCAGATGCTATCATTATGATGGAACATGGTATTATGAACCGGGTAACTATGCAGCAAATGCAAGCGGTCTGTGGGCTATTATAAATGGCGAAGCTGCGTTCAATGTGAATGGTGTGTATACAGTGTCACGCGGTTATGATATGGATATGGGTGTACCTTCTACTACCATAAATTATACCTATGAAGTAGTAAATGGCCTGGTAACTGATATGCAGGTAGTTGTTCAGCAATAGCTGCAAATAAAAGATATAGTTGTTGACGGTGAATCTGTGAACTGATAAGTTCAGACCGAACGTACGTGAGACTTGAATCTGGTCAGTGTAAGCTGAAATTATCAGCAAGGGGCTGTCCTGGAATGATCATAAGCAATGCGAAAGTGATGCTTATGATATTCCAGGGCAGTTTTTTTTCTTTCATTCATTTGTGAAACAAGTAGGTTCATTGCCTCATATGCTATTTTGTCTATCTGCTGTCCAATCGTGGTGATTGGTACGATTGCTTCCGAGGCAATCGGTGAATCATCAAATCCTACGATACGATATTCGTCCGGGAGACAACCGTATTCACGCATGAGAAGGTTGAGGAGAATGTTGGCATGAGTATCGTTTGCCATAAAGATTCCTTTTCTCATGTTGGGATATTTTTTTTGATAATTGAAATAAGGCTACCGCAATCCCACTGGCTTTAGACGGTGGGTTAAGGTAGCCAAAAATCAGAAATTATTGTATACTCATGACATGGGAACAGAAGTCAAAATTACTACAAAACAAAGAAAAAGATAGCATTATGCCATGAAAAAATAACAAATACCAGAAAAGATTATCTGCACAAGATGTCCCATGAGATTATCAGCGAAAACCAGGTGATAGTTTCGGAAAATTTGCAGATAAAAAACATGGTAAAAAATCACCGTTTGGCAAAGTCTATAAGTGATGTATCATGGTATGAGTTTACAAGACAGTTAGAATATAAGGCAAAGTGGAATGGCAGAAAACCATTGGCTTTAGACAATGGGTAGTTCAATTTGCCGGTGTTACAACAGTAGTCCGAGTTTCAAAATATGAACGCAGAATAAGCATTCCCCCGCTTCAAGTGCGTAGAGCACTAAGCGGTGGGTAAGGGGGATGCTTATGTCAGTGGGAGTTAAAAGCTCCCACTGACAGGTCGCAAAGCGACTGCGTTCATGAGCAAGTAGCGAAAGTGGATTGCGAATGTCCGCTTTACTTGTGCGAGAATGGAGATGAAGTGGACTTTGTATTTGTTCCTCACAGAATGCATTTCTTTGATTGCGAAACAGAGGAAGCGATTGTATTGTAGAAAGGAGCTTATATGGATAAATTAAGAAAAGCTGATATATATATTGATGAGAATCGTATACCGAGAGAGAAGCTGCCGGTATTCCATGTTACACCACCTTGTGGATGGATGAATGATCCGAATGGTTTTTCGGCTTATCAGGGAAAGGTACATTTGTTTTATCAGTTTCATCCATATAGTGAAGTATGGGGACCGATGCACTGGGGACACTATGAAACAAAGGATTTTATCAAATGGACAGAATTACCGGTTGCGCTTGCCCCTGACCAAACTTACGATAAAGCAGGATGTTTTTCCGGGTCTGGAATCGAGACAGAAAACGGTCATCTTTTAGTTTATACAGGAGTTATGGAAAAAGAAGCAGACAAAGAGAAAGTGACATATCAGAATCAGTGTCTTGCGCTGGGAGATGGGAAAAAATATACCAAGTTAGAACAAAATCCCGTAATAACAGGAGAAATGTTACCGGAACATTTTAGCAGAGAACATTTCAGAGATCCTAAGATTTGGAAAGAAAACGATGGATACTATATGGTAGTGGGAAATAAAACAGACCAAGGTGTTGCTCAGGTTGTGTTATTTCACTCTGAAGATGCGATAAAATGGAATTATGTATCTGTTTTGGCAAGTGACAGAGATGGGACGCTCGGAACAATGTGGGAATGTCCGGATTTCTTTTGCTTAGATGAAGAATATATTTTAATTACCTCGCCACAGGATTTATGTGCGACAGAAGAATTTCATAATGGAAATAATTCGGTGTATTATATGGGAAAATATGATAAGAAGCAGCATGTATTTCATTATGAAAGTGTGTATTCTCTGGATGATGGTTTTGATTTCTATGCACCTCAGACTATGCTGGCACCAGATGGAAGACGTATCATGATTGGATGGATGCAGTCATGGGATTCTAATATACGTCCGGCAGATCAGAAGTGGTCTTGTATGATGACTGTACCAAGAGAATTACATATTGAGCAGGGAAGAATACTACAGAACCCGGTCAGGGAAATAGAGAACTATCATAGAAATGCTGTTTGCTATCAGAATAAGGAAATTAGTGGTAACTGTCAAATGGAAGATATCCATGGACGAGTGCTTGATATGACGGTGGAAATTGTTCGTGGAGATTTTCATCAGTTTACAATTTCTTTTGCCCAGAATGAACGATACCATACAGACTTTACGATACAAAAAGATAGTAAGATGATAGAAATGAACCGTACATATTCAGGAATGGTTCGTGATGCGGCTGCAATCAGAAAATCAAAGATAAAAACGTCTACAGATAAATTGCAGCTTCGTTTAATATTAGATAAATATTCTGCAGAAATATTCCTGAATGATGGACAACAGGTGTTCAGCTCTACATTTTACACACCACTGGAGGCTGACGGAATTCGTTTTATTTGTGACGGTAAAGCAGTTGTTAATATTGAAAAATACGAAATTGTAGTTGATTAGAGAGGTGATTGTATGAAAACGTTCGATGTTGTGGCATTAGGGGAATTATTGGTGGATTTTACGGAAAATGGGATAAGTGCACAGGGAAATCCGATGTTGGAGGCAAATCCTGGTGGAGCTCCCTGCAATGTATTGTCGATGTTACAAAACCAAGGAAACAACGCAAGATTTGCTCGAAAAATCTGAAAATGCTTTTTTAACGCCGCCCTTCTTTTGTGATTATAATAGTGATGATTCAAAAATGAGTGAGGTTTTGGCAGCAATTCAAAAATACAAAGCAGAGTGAGACTCTCTTGCGCTCATTAATCATATATGACGGTTTTCGGCGTTGACAGTAGAATGTGGAACTGATAAAATAAAATTATCAGCAAAGAAGCTGTCTCGAAGATGTGATAGTAACGTGTGACAGTAGTGCTATTACATCTTTGGGACGGCTTTTTTTTGTAGAAAAGGAGAGTAAGAAAATGAAAAAACGATTAGCAAAAGTGCTTGCACTGGGACTGACCGCAGCAATGGTTGCCGGAACACCGTTATCTGCCATGGCATCTGAAGTAAATGCGGCAGATCAGGCAGGAGAAACAGCTGTTGTGGCAGAAAGTGCAGATTCAGCTGATGAGACAGAAGTGGATGCCGGTATTGCATCACAGGATCAGAATGATGCATCACAGAATCCGGTGGTTAACGGTGTGGATCCGATGTCCTTAGATGGCGTTATCCAGCTGGATGATGGAAACTGGTATTATTTTAATCATGGAAAATGGCAGTATGTTAACGGTCTGTATCCAAACAGTGCCGGATGGTGGTATGTTGAAGACGGACAAGTTGATTTTTCACATGAAGGCATGGAAACTTATGGTGGCTCTGAATGGTATGTAAAGAATGGTCAGATCCAGTTTGACTACAACGGTCCACTTGCCATGACAATCACAGATGAAGGGTCAGATGAAACACATCAGACTCTTTATTATATCAGTAATGGACGGGTAGATACCGGATTTACCGGTCTGGCACAGGCAACACTGAACGGAGAAGATGGATGGTTCTATTTCCAGAATGGTATGTGGGATCAATATCCGGATACCAGTCTGGCAGAGTATGGCGGATCCTGGTGGTACATTGCAGAGGGCGGAAAGATTGACTTCAATTACAATGGTACTGCTTATTTCAATGATGTTGAATGGTATGTCGAAGGCGGAAGAGTTGATTTTAGTTTTACCGGAAGAGCAGAAGGCGATCAGTCGGTTGCTGATGGGATGGAAGTTCCGTTCCAGACTTATTTTGTAAACGGTATGCAGCAGATGGACCTGACCGGTGTATATTATACCGAAGTGAAAGGAAACTATGGCTGGTACGGCTTTTACAAGGGTCAGCTGGCAAGCAGAGACTGGTACTATGGACCGACGATCGGTTATGTACTTTCCAATGCAAGTGGATGGTGGTACATTAATCCGGAAACCGGTCTGGTAGATTTTAATTATACCGGTCTGGCTGAAAATGACTATGGCATCTGGTATATGAACAACGGACAGATTGATTTCGGTTATAACGGCTTTGTAAAACAGCGTCCATACAAACTTGATTTTGGATATGATTACTATGACCTGTATGCGGTAACCGGTGGAAAAGCAGACTGTAACTATGATGGTATTCTCTGGACAACCATTGATGGCGTACCCGGCTGGTATGGATTTGTAGATGGTTGGCTGGCATCTGATCAGGCTCTTATGAAAAAAGACGATGGCACCTGGTGGTATGTCGGTGAAAACGGAATGGTAGATTTTACTTATACAGGCAGAGCACAAACAGCTTATGGTGAGTATTATATAAGAAACGGACAGATTGATTTTGGCTTTAACGGTACGGTGCAGGAGATGAGGGGTACGTATAAGTGCTATCAGAATGGAAAAATGCTGGATTGGGATTTTAATGGTCTGGTAGAGACTACCGTCGATGATGAATATGGCTGGTATTATGTAAAAAATGGCTACATCATGCATGATCATAATAATGACAAGAATGAGAATCCCTGGTATGAACTTGTTTCCAATGATGCAGGCTGGTGGGCTGTTTCCAATGGAAAGGTAGATTTTTCCTATACCGGATTTGTCTATGACAATGTAAATGAAACCAATGGTGCATGGTATGTAAGAAACGGACAGATTGATTTTGGCGCAAACGGATTTATCAAGGATCCGGCTTCTGATATTTACTATTATTATGTGGTTAACGGATATGTAAATCATGAACTGTATACGGTTGCACAGGGAACCATCAATGGCGAAACTGCATGGTGGTGCGTTGAAGGAGGCGGATGCGTTCCAAATGCTTTTACAGGTACTGCAGAGTATGGCGGCAAAGTATGGTATTATGATAATTCCAAGATTGATTTCAGCAAGAGTGGTACTTATGAGCATAGCCAAGGATTAATGCGGAATGATTCCACATATGTTTCAATCCATTATATGTATGAAGTAGTAAATGGTCAGGTTATTACCATGACAGTTCATGTTGCTGAGGGGGATCAGCTACAACAATAATGGTGCGGGCGTTTCTGTACGGATAACTGTAAGTAAAGGGCTGTCCTGGAATGATCATAAGCAATGTGACAGTGATGTTTATGATATTCCGGGGACAGCTTTTTTGTTTGATAGGAAATTACGATGAATTTCCTATCAAACAAAAAACGCTCCGCGAGGATGCGACCAGATGCATGTGGAATATGTCTGCTAAAGCAGACTGCATCTGGCGCGCAAAGCGTAACAAGTCCCTCAAAGATTGAGGGATTCAGGGAGTTTGAAGCGGACTTGTCCGCTTTGTTCTTGGAAAGGAGAGTTAGAGAGAATGATGAAAAAGAGACTGAAAAAAGTCCTTGCACTGGGGATGGCAGCAGCTATGCTGGCCGGTGCACCATTGCCAGCAATGGCTGCAGAAGCAGCACCGGCGGACGCAGCAGTGACAGCGGAAACACAACCGGCGGATGCAGCAGTGACAGCGGAAACACAACCGGCGGACGCAGCAGTGATAGCGGAAACACAACCGGAAATCGCAATGCAGGCAGCTGATGAAGACGCAGCTGGAACGGCACTGCCCAATGGTGTTGATCCACTGACATTGGACGGTCTGGTTCAGCTGAATGACGGCAACTGGTACTACATGCAAAACTGCAGGGTGAGTGGTGCTGCCAATAAAACGGTAAAACCGGCATGTGGCAGCTGGTGGTATGTAGGTGGTTGCAGAGTAGATTTTTCTTATACCGGATTTGGCAGGAATGGCGCTGATAATTGGTATGTTCAGAATGGTCAGGTACAGTTCGGTTATACCGGAATTGTGACTGCAAAGGATGAAACGAATCGTACTTACGTTTGCTATGTGACAAATGGACGATTGGACACAGACTATACCGGATTAGCCTATGGAACCGTAGACGGTGTGGAGGGATGGTATAACTTCCATGACGGATATAACTTCCATGAAGGGTATTTGAACAAAGGCAAAGAGCTGGTGGAATATAATGGCGCATGGTGGTATGTCAGTGATGAGAGAAAGGTCGACTTCTCCTATACCGGAATCGCCTACAATGAAGCCGGTGGCTGGTATGTCAGAAACGGACAGGTCGATTTTTCATATAACGGAATACTTGAGTACGAGGTGATTGACGGACCTTTTGTAATACCATATCAATATCATTTTGTAAATGGAAAGTTGAATGAAGGGCTGACTGGTTTATATTATACAACCGTAAACGGAAAAACAAACTGGTATGGATTTCAGAATGGTGCCATTGCAACTTTTGAGGAATACGAAGATTCTTATGGTACCTTATTTTTGAATGAAAGTGGCTGGTGGTATGTCGATCCCATTCACGGAACGGTTGATTTCAGTTATACCGGATTGGGAAAAACTGTGTTTCCGGGAGATGATCGGTATCATTACTGGTATGTGAAGAACGGACGGATAGACTTTAACTATAACGGATTTCTTGAATTGTACGGGGGTGTGTATTATGTGAAAAATGGTCAGGTAGATGAAACCGTCAATGGTGTATATCAGTATACGGTAAACGGAAAAACAGCCTGGCATGGTTTATGGAGAGGTAAAAAGGCTTATAACGAAGTGTTAATGAATCCAAACGATGGCAGCTGGTGGTATGTCAGAGATGGACTGGTTGATTTCAGTTATACCGGAATGGGAACCCGGCATGATTGGACAGGGGATACATCTGACACCTGGTATATCAGAAACGGACAGGTCGATTTCTCTTATTCCGGCTGTGTGGCAGCTGACGGAAATACCCGTTACTGGCGAAGATATTACCTGGTCGAAAATGGCAGATTACGGAAGGAAGTTTCCGGTTTGGTGCAGGCGACTGTCGAAGGAGTAAATGGATGGTGGAAGATTGATCAAGGAGTTATTACCGTTCAAAGCGGTGGCAGTGAGACATTTCTGGTATACTATAATGGCGACTGGTGGTATGTGTTGAACAGCGGACAAGTTGATTTTTCCTTTACAGGCTTGAAAGGGTATAATGGAGAAACCTGGTATGTGGAAAATGGCCGTGTAAACTTTGACAAGACAGGATTTGTAAACCTGAGTGGGGATACCACCACGAGATATACCTATATTCAGAATGGCCATCCGCTTCCTTATGGTTTCTCGGGACTGTTCTATGCAGAATTAGATGGAAAAACTACATGGTGGCAGATAGAAGAGGGCCATTGTGATTATTATGGTGGTCCTGAACCGTCACATTATGAGAGACCAGAGAGCTTTGCAGCAAATGAAGAAGGTCTGTGGGCTACGAATAATAGTCAAATCTCTTACGGCATAACGGGTGTGTATAAAACAATAGGTAGAATTGGTTATAGTAGTAGCTATTCTATTGAGGTAGAGTATACATATAATGTTGTAAACGGACTGGTAACAGAGATGCAGGCGGTGATTCTGTAAGCTGCAGGAAAAGCAGCGGTATTACTAATGGGAAAACTGTAACGGGCATTCTTGAAAGTATTATTCCAGAGCAGTTTTAGAAAAGGAGAGAAAGAAGGATATGAAAAAACGAATGACAAAAGTCCTTGCACTGGGGATGATGGCAGCTATGCTGATCAGTGCACCACTGTCCGCAATGGCTGCAGAAGTAGCACCGGCGGACGCAGCAGCGACAGCGGAAACACAGCCGGAAATGGCAATGCAGGCAGCAGAGGAAGAAGCAGCTGTAACGGCACTGACCAACGGTGTTGATCCAATGGCATTGGACGGCCTGGTTCAGCTCAATGACGGTAACTGGTACTATATGGAAGATGGTCGGCTGAGTTCTAACGCAAGCAAAACGGTAAAACCGGCATGCGGCAGCTGGTGGTATGTATCCGGATGGAAAATTGATTTTTCTTTTACCGGATTTGGCAAAAATGGGGATGATCTGTGGTATGTAAAAGACGGTCAGGTACAGTTTGGCTATACCGGCGTTGCAAGAGGAACGGATCAATATGGAAATACGTCTACTTATTATGTAACAAATGGCCGGGTAGACAAAAGCTTTCGTGGATTAGCCTATGGAATCTACAACGGTGAGGAAGGCTGGATCAATTTCTGTGACGGAAAACCGAAATATTCCTATGAGAGCCTGGTGGAGTATAATGGTGCCTGGTGGAAAATGTCCGGTTATATGATAGATTTTGACTATACCGGCGCTGCATCCAATGAAGCAGGTACCTGGTATGTCAGAAACGGTCAGGTTGATTTCGGTTATACCGGTGTGATTGAAGGAAAAAGTGGAAGCAGATCGTACCAGTATTATTTTATCAATGGAAAGGCAAACGAAAATCTGACCGGCGTGTTTTATACAAAGGTAAACGGAGCAGAAGGCTGGTACGGATTCTATAAAGGGGAACTGGCAACATCGGATGACTACTACGAAGCGCCGGGCAGAGTGCTGTCAAATGTAAGCGGCTGGTGGTATATCAATCCGAAAACCGGACTGGTAGATTTTAATTATAACGGATTGGGTATCACGGAGGATGACGACTGGTACCATTACTGGTATGTGGAAAATGGACAGATCAATTTCAATTTTAACGGACTTTATAATTATCACACCAGATACTATGGAGACATTCTGTGCTACATCACAAATGGCCAGGTGGATCCGAATGTCAATGGTGTGTACCAGCTTACAGTAAATGGAGAGACAAACTGGTATGGATTCGTTCAGGGAATGCAGACAGAGGGCGAAGTGTTGATGAATCCGTATGACGGCAGCTGGTGGTATACCGGAGAAAACGGACTGGTTGATTTCTCCTATACCGGCATTGCTGAAAGATATGATCAAAATGGAGACGAAGTTGATAGCTGGTATGTCAGAAACGGCCAGGTAGATTTCTCCAGTAACGGATGGGTAAAGATAAATAACTATTATGTATATGTCCGGAACGGAAAGCTGCAGACCGATGTGAACGGACTGGTACAGGCTACCATTGATGGAAAAGACGGCTGGTGGGAAGTAGACCGTGGCACGCTCTTTTACAATACGAATCATTACTACACACTGTCCTATTATGGCGGCAGCTGGTGGGCGGTATATAACAGTCAGGTAGATTTTTCCTACACTGGTTTTGTGGAATATGATGATACAAGCTGGTATGTGGAAAATGGTCGTGTAAACTTTGATAAGACAGGTTTTGTCAAGACAGAGGAAGCAGACACTTATGCATATGTGCAGAACGGTCACTATAATGAAACTCTTCATGGAGCGATCTATGGGGAATTGAATGGAAAGAACAGCTGGTGGCAGGTAAAGAATGGAAACTGTGTGCATTCTGCGAATGCGGCATGGAACGGAAAACCGGACGGCTTTGCAGCTAATGAAAATGGCCTGTGGGCAATTGTGAATGGCGAGGTTGCTTTTGATGTGACCGGTGAATATTCATATGGAACTTATTATTCTGTTTCCAGAGAGGATTCAATATATGTAAGCTATATTTACCAGGTAGAGAATGGTCTGGTAACATCTATGCAGGCAACAGTTTTAGATCGCTAATTCAAGTCGAACTCACGTGAGACTTGGTGCGTGATTCTGGTCAGCGAAAGCTGACATATTCTTCTCAGAATCACTGCAGATAACGTGGCCTGCAAACAGGGAGAGAGGTGGAAAATACATATGAAAAAACGATTTGCAAAAACAGTGGCGCTGGTGGTGGCGGCAGCCCTGACAGCAGGAGCACCGGTATCGGTCATGGCAGCAGAAGAGCAGTCAGAAACGGTGGCTGTGCAGGAAGTGTCAGCACCGGAACTGCCTCAGGGTACCGATCCGATGACGTTAGATGGAATGCAGCAGCTCAACGACGGTAACTGGTACTATATGGAACATGGAAAAGTGTCTGACAAAGCAAACGGTACATTGCAGCCGGTTGGGGATGAGTGGCTGTATGTGGGCAGGTACCGTGTGGACAATTCCTACACCGGTCTGTGTGCCAACGAAGCAGGAACCTGGTATGTTGCGAAAGGGAAAGTACAATTTGATCATACCGGTGTGGTCAGTCAGAGAGAGAACGACAGGACGAACTGGTACTATGTGACAGATGGTAAGGTGGATACCGGTGTGAACGGACTTTGCTATGTGTCGATCAATGGCACTGAGGGCTGGTATAATTTTAAGGACGGCATGGTGACCGGGGCATATCATCAGCTGGTGGAGTACAATGGTTCCTGGTGGTACATCGGGAAAGATGCCGAGGTTGATTTTTCCTATACCGGTGTGTGTCAGAATAGTGCAGGAACCTGGTATGTGAAAAACGGGCAGGTAGATTTCGGATTTTCCGGTGTGCTGGAAGGAAAAAGTGAGAACTTCCATAAACCGTACAAATATTATTTTGTAAATGGAAAAACGTATGAACGTGTGCATGGTGTCTATTACACAACGGTAAATGGTGTATCCGGCTGGTATGGATTTTACAAAGGAGAGCTGGCGACGACAGCACCGTATGGAGTAGCAAATCTGCTGCCAAATGAAGCCGGCTGGTGGTGCATTGACAGCCTGACCGGTCAGGTAGATTTTTCCAAAAACGGTTTCGAGTTTGTGCGGGAAGAAAACGGAACCGGACATCTGTGGTATGTCAGAGACGGCCAGGTAGATTTCAGCCGCAACGGTGCGTATATTTATCCAGATCATGTTATACCCGCCGAAAAATATTGCTGGCTCGTGGGTGGTCAGATAGATCAGACCTGCTCCGGTGTATATTATCTGAATCTGGATGGAACAGAAGGCTGGTATGGATTTTTAGAAGGACAACAGATTACTTATACTTTGCTTCCAAATCCGGATGACGGCAGCTGGTGGTACGTGGGGGGAAACGGACAGGTAAATTTTTCCTATACAGGAATTGTTCGGGCAAAGGATCATAGCTACCACCTGGCAGAGGATGCGTGGTATGTGCGAAATGGTCAGGTAGATTTTTCTTATACTGGTCTGGTATATGAGAATGAAAAATGTTATCTGGTTCAGGATGGCCGTGTACAGAAAGAAAATAATAGTCTGGCGTATCTGACTCTGAATGGAGAGACTGCATGGTGGCAGGTGACAGACGGCTATATTTGCACCGGGAATGACAAAAATTATGACGAAGAAACACTGGTGTACTACGATGGAAGCTGGTGGTATGTGAAAAACCACAAAGTAGATTTCTCTCATAATGGATTCGTGGATTACAAGGGTACGCTGTGGTATGTGAAAAATGGCAGATACAGCTATGAAACGACAGGATTTGTAATGGCGGATGGATATTCCTGCTATTATGTTACAAATGGACGATTTGATGATTCTTACGAAGACGTTGTGTATGGTAGCATTGATGGTGAAACTGCCTGGTGGATGATTAACAACGGACGCTGCGCTTACTGGAAAATGGAAGAAACACATGCGGAACCGGACAGTTTTGCAGCGAATACAAACGGTTTGTGGGCATGCAATGACGGCAGGGTGAATTTTGACCTGAACGGTCCTTATACCGGCACAGTGCCTTACAATGTGGAAAAAAACCAGAGGGTGATGATCCGGTATCACTATCAGATGGAAAACGGTCAGGTGACAGGACTTCAGGTTGAGGTAGTGTAAATTTTTGCCAGAAAAGAACAGATGGTCGATAAATAATTAAAAAAAGAATTAAAAAACACGCAGGAATGGTGATTTTTGTCTTGTTCTGTCTGTGGAATGCCGCTATAATAAAAGTAATTGAGCAAAAAAAACAGATTTTTTGATCTGGCCAGAACATAGGAAAGAAAGATGAGGTTTTAAATGAAAAGATTTGCGGCAATGTGTTTGATTGCATCCATGATAGCTTCCATGGGCAGTGTGACAGGATATGCAGCAGAAGCTGACGGAGCAGGGCAGACAGCGGTTTATCAGACCGCAGATTCTGCTTCCGATGAGACCGAAGTGTTGGATGTATCGACAGCAACGTATCCATCTGACTGGGATCCGGAGGATCCGCTGAACGGAAGGGCATATCGACAGCAGCAGGAACAGGAAAACTTGGGGACATCCGATGAAGCGGCTTACCGTTCTTCGGCCGGTGAGCTGGCACGAAGCAGCAGCAACGTGACGACAAGCTGGCCGAAGTATAACGGTGGAACGACGACATACATACATAATTCTGAAAATGTAACAGGTAAAAATGTCATTGCGGGAATTGATGTATCCTATCATCAGGGAAGTATTGACTGGAATAAAGTTAAAGCATCCGGGGTACAATTCGTGATCCTGCGTGCAGGATACCGTGCTTACGGTTCCGGAAGTATGGCACAGGACAGCAGATTTGCAGAATACTACAAAGGTGCAAAAAGTGTCGGATTAAAAGTCGGCGCATATTTTTATTCCCAGGCAACGACCCAGCAGGAGGCAGTAGAAGAAGCGAATAAGACACTGAGCATTATCAACGGATGCAGTTTTGAAATGCCGGTCGCATTTGATTACGAATATGCCAATGATAAGTATGGCAACTGTGTTGGAAGACTATACAATGCGAACCTGAGTAAAGCACAGAAGACAGCGTGTGCGAGGGCTTACTGTGATACCATCCGGGCAGCCGGTTATTCGACCATGATCTATGCAAATGCAGGATGGTGTGAGAAGGAGCTGGATACTGCCGCATTGCGGAAGGATTACCAGATCTGGATGGCACGTTATAATACCTATACTTACAAAGAGAGCAAAGACAAGGGACAGCGTTATGGCGGTCAGATTGATTTCTGGCAGTGCAGTGACAATGCAAAAATTAACGGTATCAATACAGCGGTAGATTTTGACTATTGGTATCAGCCTGCATCCGGCAGCATCGTTTACGACCAGAGTCTGCAGAGATGGGTGTATGCTATTGACGGTGTGATCCAGTATCAGGCTTGTGGACTTGCATCCAACGAACATGGCTGGTTCCGTGTGGATAATGGATTTGTAAATTTTGATTTTAACGGTTTATGTTCCAATGAAAACGGCTGGTGGTATCTGACCGGAGGAAAGATCGATTTCGATTACAACGGACTTGCATCCAATGAACATGGTTGGTGGCAGATCCACGGAGGAAAGGTTGATTTCGATTACAATGGACTGACAGCAAATGAAAATGGCTGGTGGCGACTTGCCGGTGGAAAAATTGATTTTGACTACAACGGTTTTGCATCCAATGAAAACGGAAACTGGAGAGTCATCGGTGGAAAGATTGATTTCAACCGTACCGGTGTGGATTTTGACGGTGCATCCTGGTGGCGTGTGGAAGGCGGAAAAGTCAATACAAATTATAACGGAATTGCCCAGAATGAGTATGGTTGGTGGTATATCCGTCATGGAAAAGTAGTGTTTGATTTTACTGGCTGGACAAAAGTCAGCAGTGGCAGATATTATGTACATAACGGCTGCGTAAACCGATAAGGGCAGAACGCAAAGCATGGAACAATCCGTGTAATCGAGATTTGGATGTTTTGACACCCAAATCATAATATAAAAAACGATATAAAAAGTGTCTCTCTGAGAAATTCAGGGAGACATTTTTGGATTCCGATGTTATACTTTTCTGGAGCAGTGAGATGAAAGAATGAATTTAATCAGTAGAGTTATTGACCAAGAAGCCCACTTCAAAATCAGTGATTTAAGTGGTAGGGTATGTTACAATCTTGCGGTTCAAAGAATCTAAGTGTACATAAAAGTGAAATGGGGGATAAAAGAAGAATGATACTCAGAAAAAAAACGAGGCAATTATTGCGAGGCATCATAGTGCTTCTTATGGCAACGGGGCTGGCAGGTACCGCTGTGGAAGCTGATGCATCACAGAGCAGCTTTCAGGTAGAAACCACAGCCGGCGATGTGAGTGGCGCTGTGGGAGATGTGGTGGAAATTCCTGTGAAGATTAGCACAAAACAGGCACTGCGTGGATTTTCCGGAAAATTAAGTGGCAATTATGATGAAAATATACTGGAGTTTCAGGGACTGGACACGAAGGAACTTCCGGCGGATGCCATGGTATCTTCTTCAGGAGGTAATTTTTCTTATCTGAGCAGTTCCGGAGAGCATACATTTTCAACTGCATCTTATGGATTGAAATTTAAAATCCTGCAGGCGAGTGAAGAGCCGGTGACCGTCACAATCCAGGATCTGTATTATACAGACGGCAATGCAAGCAGTGAGAAAGTCTCCCTGACAGCAGCTGTCCGTGTGAATGGGACAGGCAATGGAGCAGCAGGAAGTGGCAGTGCTGCAAATGAATCAGCATCCAATGCGGGAGCAGATTCCGGAAATCATGGAGGAGCGACAGGAGATTCTGCACATCCGGGAACAGAGGGCAGCAACGCAGCCGGGACGGATTCCGCAGAAGAGAAGGCACAAAAAGGTGGCGAACGTGCAGAGAGCGGGAATGATGTGGCTGCAATCAGTATGGACCCGGAGGACAGCGTAAGTGGTCCGGCGAATGCCAGTTCCGATACCGGTGCCGATGATACCGGAAAAATGGTCAGAGGAAAAGGAACAACAAAAAATGGTTCCGCGCCAGTGGCGGTATTCGTCATTGTTGTGGTGGCAGCGGCAGTGGTTGGTATTACGGCCGGTGTGAAAATCTCCAAAAAACGGAAATAAAAACAGCATATCTTTGGACAGAAAAATGGATGTCTCCCGGGATTGGATGCCAGGGAGACATATTTTTGTGAAAAAACACGATTTTTAGCAGAATATGCATGAATATGCATGAAAAATGTTCAAATTATGATTGGAAACTAAGGTTATGCTTTACGAACCAGAGAAAAAATGTTACAATTCTGTTAAATACAGGAAAAAACAATTAGAAGATTTCAGGAAGGAAATAGCAGTATGAATACAACATTGGTTATTATGGCGGCAGGCATTGGCTCCAGATTCGGCGGTGGTGTGAAACAGCTGACTCCGGTTGGGCCGAATGGCGAGATTATTATTGATTATTCCATTCATGATGCACTGGAAGCAGGATTTAATAAAATCGTGTTTATCATCCGTAAAGATATCGAGAAAGATTTCAGAGAAGTGATCGGAGACCGTATCGAGAAAATTTGTGATGTGGAATATGTATTCCAGTCTCTGGATGATCTCCCGGAAGGATTTGAGAAACCGGCAGACCGCACAAAACCGTGGGGAACCGGTCAGGCAGTAAGATGCTGCAAAGGTGTGGTAAATGAGCCGTTTGCAGTGATCAATGCAGATGACTATTATGGAAAAGAAGCATTTGTAAAAGTGCATGATTATCTGGTAAACTGCGGCAATACCAAATATCAGTATTGCATGGCAGGATTTATTCTGGACAACACGCTCAGCGATAACGGAACCGTTACCCGTGGTGTATGTCAGGTCGATGATGAGGAGATGCTTCAGAAGATCGTTGAGACCAGCGGCATTGCCCGTGATACAGACGGTATTGTAAAAGATGAAAATGGCAGCGAGATTCCGGAAGGAACGCATGTATCCATGAATATGTGGGGTGTGACACCGGAGTTTCTTGATGTACTTGACAAAGGATTCGCAGAGTTTCTGGCAAATGTAAAGCCGGGCAACATCAAAGCAGAGTATCTGCTTCCGACCATCATCGGCGATATGCTTGCAAATGGTGAAGTAACGGTCAAAGTTCTGGAGACACAGGACAAGTGGTTTGGTGTAACCTATCAGGAAGACCGACAGACGGTAGTAGATGCATTTGCACAGCTGATCGCAGACGGCGTATATAAGACACCGCTGTTTTAAGGAATCCGTCAGACAGAAAAAAGAGAACTTCTGATCTCAGAAAATTGAGAGCGGAGGTTCTTTTTCTATTAGAAAAAATAGTAAGAATTTTGTGTCAGAATGATTGATGTCGACGCAATGGATGTGCTATGATAAGAACAGTATAAAATTGCATAGGGAGCATATTACAACTGCGGAATGATAGAAATACAATCTAGGAAGTCCGGTCAGAATCCGGCACGGTTTATCTCCGCTGTAATAAGGACGAAAGTTGTCGATACCACTGGGAAACCGGGAAGGGACAATGAGTAGGTTGGAACTTTAAGTCAGAATACAGGCAGTTGCAGCTCAGTAGATAAATGTCCGAAAGCATATCGGGGGTTTATTTTTGTTCCTCAAAAAACGGATACAATCAGCAGGAAAGCGGTTTATATAGATAGTAAACAACAAATACTCGGAATCTTTAGAACTACAATGGGGGAGAAGGTTTTGGGGAGCCTACAGGAAAAAGGAGAAGAAAATGAAAAAACACAGCAAAAAAATTGTGTCGCTGATGCTTGCTCTGCTGATGGTGTTCAGTCTGTTACCGATGTCATCCATATCAGCACTGGCAGCAGGCAGCAACAGTCCTGTCGCAGTACAGGCGGATGATACAGTGACAGCAGCACCGGCACCGGTCTTTTATTCAGTCCTGACAGATCTCAGTCGTCAGTCGGCTACTTATTATGCCGATGACTCGGACAAAGTAGGTCAGCTGCGCGTACAGTTGAAGTACAATCCATCTGATTACAACAAGAATACATTGGCGATTTTATGGCAGGTGTCCGATGACGGAAGTACATTTACCGATGCTGAAGGCGCAGGAACTACAATGAGTGCCCCACTGGTCAGCACTTATGTACCGAAGGTCACGGTTGGTCAGACAAAGTATTATCGGGCTATTATAACAAACAAAGGTTTGCAGGAAAATATGACGCCAACAGTAGTTACTACTGCAATTGCCAAAATTTGTTATAAAACAGGAACACGTCCGCGCGTGGAGATTGACAAGGCAATGCTTCGTCAGTCGGATGGTACTTTAGTATCGGATGATTCATTAAGTAAAGTGACATTATGGGGTGTAAATGGTACTCTGCCGAAACGGATTACCAATATCGGATCATTTAGCGGCAACCTTGCGCAGATGCGGGATACGAACTGGGATACGGATACCTACCTGTTTCGTGGCTGGCAGATAGGTGACCGGTTTTTTGATGGAACCTGCCCGGAAACGGCTGCTGTTGCGGCTGGACCGAACGAAGTAAGTGCACTGAAAGGTTTTCTGACCGTGGCAGATTCTGACTGGCATTTTAAAATGTATCAGTCTCCATATCAGAATCGAAATACCTATTATCTGAATTATGAAGGTACGACATCACAGGATGGGGCATTGAAAGTATGCCATATTACACCTGTTTTTGAAAAAATGCCAGCGGTGGTTTACCAACTCAGTCTGGTTCAGACGACTGGTGGAACAGTCAGCCAGGTACGTGACGGAGGAGAGACACATACGCTGATCGCAGATGCAGCATCCCTGTATAAGTTTGTGCGCTGGGAGCAGTCCGGTGATGGCGGCGAGACATGGATACCGGTTGATGGTGATTCCAGGCTCCAGGTAACGCTTGATAAGGATATGACATATCGTGCGATTTTTGAAAGTCCTTACAAGATTGAAAACATGCAGGTGGCTGAATATGCATTACCATCTTCCGGGAACAACTGGTATGTGAATTTGGCAATAAATCTGGCAGATTCACTGCCAAGCAATATGAAAGTAACGTTCCATATCTATGATGGCGAATCAGTAAGCGAAGAACATTTGCTTGGTGAATATAAAACAAGTTTTGCTCTGGTGAAGAAAGAGCAGACTCTTAAAGCAAAAGCACAGAAACGTCCGTCCGGTGATACGGATAAAATACTGGTGGTGGCAGAGACAGAAACGGGTGATACGGCACAGGCTGAATATCAGTTGAAAGGAACATTGGATGCAACAGCATCGAATGTTTCTGTAGATACCATTGACAGTGCATTTCTGGAAAAAGAACCTGCAGAGGTTCAGACATCTGTGAGTGGAAATCCGGAAGTGAAGAGTGTATTCTGGTCCAGTGCAAATGTGAGTGTTATTCCGACACTGGGAACGGACATGAATACCTGTGCGATCAATGAAAGTACAGGTTTGATTACTTACAATGTGTTTAGTTCGAACAGACCAATTACTTTTACAGCAAAAGCCGGAGACGGAAGAATTGCGGATGTCGAAATTACTTTTAAAGGCGGAATGGCTTCTAAAATCAGCGAGAAAGTCGTAAAAGTACTGGAAGGCGAAAGCAAAGAATATCAGGCAGTCAATACATCTCCGATTCTGAGTGTCAGCGGACAGAAAGTAAGCGTAAAATCATCCGATGAGAGTATTTTTACCGCTGAGATCCTTACCCGCGCCGGCAGTCAGTTCCAACCGAAGGATATCGTGGATAAGATCAAGATCAACGGTGTGAGCAAAGGTAAGGCAACTCTGACAATCGATACCAATGGTAAAACAGTAGAGTATCCGGTTGTGATCCAAAATACGACAGACGCAGTAAAAGAAGTAACGTTATCCGATACAGAAACAAATCTGATTCAGGGAGACAGCAAGACGCTGCAGGCAGATGTGACACCGGAAACTGCTGTGACGACATTGAACTGGAGCAGTTCCGCACCGGATATTGTCAGTGTGAAAGATGGCAGGATCACAGGTCTGAAAGCGGGCAATGCAGTGATTACCGTTACTGCAACAGATGCACTGGGTAACCGTGTGGAAGCTTCCTGCGAAGTAACCGTCACAGAGCAGCCATACAATGTGGAAGTCTATGTACCAAAGGGAATCCTGGCAGCAAACGGACTGAAATTTGCTCCATCCGCAGGTCTCGATAAAGCAGGACATGACATCTTTGATACGGAACAGGTGATCGCAGACGTCAGTGCAGATACAGAACTTTACAATGCATACGACGTTTATACCATGACACTGTATCCGGGCACGTATTCCTACCGTGCAGTCAGCGCAGAGGGCAGAAGCCTGGGCGGCGGAGCATTCACCTTTCCGGACAGTCAGACAAGCACTGTGGATGGACGCACCGTTCGTGTATTTCTGCGCCAGACCGAAGTATCCCTGACCAATGAATTTGACGGACAGAAAGCAGAAGCAACAGATTTTTCCGTACAGCTGAAAAATGATGTGAGTACTGCAACCATGGGTGATTCCTATGTGAATGCAGATGGATATACCGTATATCCGACGCTGTTGAGTGCAAATAAGAACCTTTCCTATTATCTGGCTGCAATTCCGTCAGATGCGTATGTAAAAGCGCATAACGTGATGGCATCCAGAACACAGGGGGTAGCAGTCACAAAAGATACTTCCATACTGTCTCTGACAGAAGAACTGAAGACAGGCGCACTGACGATCAATGCCCCGGCAGACGCAGAGGTAGCAATCTGTGAGCAGATGGCAGATGGACAGATCGCTGCGTACAAAGCAGACAGCACTGCTGCACAGGAGGACGGAACCGTTGATTTTGTTTTCCATGTGGCAATGACCAGCAAAATGTACTACCATGTCGGCGGAGCTTCTTATGTCACATATAACGGAACAACGGTAGACGGAGCTGATTCCAGGATCGTAGTCAGCACAGCGATGCTGAAGCCGTCCGGCAATACCAAGACAACGCTGGACCGCAACACTGCTTCCAACGGCGGCGCGAATATGGCAGATCTGTATCTGAATGTTAATGCACAGGGGTATCTGAAACTGGAGGAAGGCAATACCTTCAAATTAAATGCAAAACGTAACTGGTGGGGCAGTAATGTCACATGGGTATTGGATAAAGACTACCGTCTGATCGAGCCTGATTTCCATTATCAGGTTGTCGGCCTGGATGGCAGGACAAGCAGCGATGTCATTACCGTAGGTGACGACGGAACCGTGAAAGCAGTAGGAAACGGTACCGCTATCGTACTTGTTACCTATGACTCGATGACACTGAACTATCACGATGATGTCAAATATTCCTACGACAACTATGATCCGAACGGTTTCTATGGTGCAATCTGGCCGGAGAACACCGGTGTATTCGTCGTTTCCGTAGGTTCCGGAAACAGTGGAATCACCACAGGTATGACACTGAACAAAGATCTGAATCAGGGCAAGAGCAGCAAACAGGCAGGCGATGCACTGGATGCGGAACTGGATCCGATCTACTTTACCGGCAAGACAGGTACTTATACCTTTACACCGGAGACAGAAGATGTCAGTGTATCCGTTGCAAATCCGACCATCGGAAATGATGCATTAAGCTTCAGCGGATTCAAGGCACTGGCAGCAGAGAAAGACGGCAGCTACAATGTTCCACTGACAAATGGCCGTAACATCGTAAAATTGGAAAAAGATGGAAAAGCGGAGTATCAGGTGATTACCGCAAAACACGTAACCGTAAAAGTAAACGGACAGGATCTGGATCAGGCAGTAGTCGCACCGGGTGAAAAAGTATCCGTCACATTTGATACGCTGTTCAATCCGGTAACACGTATGAGGCTGTATAATACAGATGCAGCAGCGATCTACAATGAAATCAGCGGTCTGGAAGGAAAGAAAGCAGGAAATCTGCGTGGGTCTTATGGATATTACTTCTTTGGATCCACAGGTTACAAACAGACGGTTGAGAATTTCGTAGAGGCAGGAACAGATTCTTCCGGATACAATAACCCGATCGTAACAGTAAAAGATGCACTGATTGTTCCGGAAGACTATTCTGCAGAACACTTTGTGCTTTCCAAAGGAACTTTTAACGTAGCAGGATTCGGCGGCGATTACGGTGCGCATCGAGCTATGGTCAAGACATGGGAGAATCTGTCTCCGAATACAAGTGCGTACATGGGACAGCTTCCGGATATCTCCATTCCGGTAGGAACTCTGCAGAGTATCGAAGTAACCGCACAGCCGACCAAGACTTCCTACTATGTAGGCGAGAAATTCGATGCTTCCGGCATGAAAGTAACCGCAACCTACAAAGGCAGCGAAGGAAACTTTACAAAAGAAATCAGCAATTACAGCTTTGCGAAAGAAGCATTTGCAACATCCGGAAAACAGAACGTGACCATCAGTTACACACTGGGTGGCGTAACAAAGACGGCGGATGTATCCGTAGATGTCAAAGACGTAGTTCTGGAAAAACTCGAAGTCGTTACACCGCCTGTAAAGACAAGTTACCGCATCGGTGAGAAATTTGATGCAACAGGTATGGTAGTGACAGCTTCCTACAACGACGGAAGTGTTCGTGAGATCACAGACTACAAAGTAACACCGGATACCATTGCAGCAGACACCGATCATGTACTGGTTACTTACGGCGGCAAAGCAGCTTCCGTAGCAGTTACGGTAAATAAGGTAGCTTCTATCGCGGTGACAAAAGCACCGAACAAGACAGAGTACGAAGAAGGTAACCTGTTCAACCCGACCGGAATGGTAATAACTGTTACTTATCAGGATGGCAGCACAGAAGAAACCACAGCGTACAGTTACGCACCGAAGAGCAGACTGACCAAAGAGGATAAAGCCGTTACCATCACCTATACCGGTAAAGATGCAGTGGCAGACCTGGCAGCAACAACGGTGGAAATCTCCGTAAAAGATAAACAAGAGGAGACAGCAGCTCATATTACAGCTTATGTATCTTACAGTGATAAGGGTATTTTTGTATCCGGTTCAGAAGGAACGTTACTGTGGAATGCACCGGTCACTGTATACGACAGAGACGGCGATGGACAGTACACCATGAGTGATGTATTCCGCGCATTACATGAGGAATACTATTACGGTGGTGCAGACGGCTATGCAGATACCGATGGCGGCTGGGTAACCCGTTTCTGGGGTGTCAACACAGGTATGGTATCTTATGTGCTGAACCATGCATGGGTATACGGTACACAGACCGCAGTAAATGATGGCGATCAGCTGGGACTCTTTGTATATGCAAATACGATGGAATATTCCGATCTGTACACATGGTTTGATGAAACAACATACAAAACCGATGTCAACGCAGAGAACAGCTTTACCGTAAACGGTCTCAGCGTTATGAACAGCGGTCCGGACAGCCCGGTCACAGCAGCTCCGGCTAATGCAACCGTTACTGTTTATGATGAAAATGGAAACGTAGCAGAAGCACTTGGAACTAAGACAGATGAGCACGGACAGTTCAAAGTAACCTTCCCGAAAGACGGTAAATACACGATCGAAGTAAGCGGAACCTGTACTTATACCTGCTCAGGATACGGTGGAAGCGGTATGAATACATACAAAGATGCAACCGTTGTACCGACCCGATGCACCGTTCTTGTAGGAACAGCCCGCGGAACACTGGGAGACATCAACGGCGACGGAGTCATTGATCTGACAGATGCAGCTCAGCTTCTGGATAAAGTGACAGCCGGTGAGAAAGTCGATACTTACCTTGGCGACATCAATGGTGACGGAACCGTAGATCTGATGGACGTTGCAGATCTGATGGATCGTATTACAGAAGCATAAAAAAATGTTGATTTTAATGTGAAAAAATCGATAATTGGTTATAGAAGCACAGCCTTTGGAAAAATTCCGGAGGCTGTGTTTTTTGTGCAAAAAAATGAATATTTTGGTTTGAATTACAAATACTTTTCCGGAAAACAAGAAGATTTGAAAAAGGAGATGAGGGAATATGGCGCAACAGATGGGACGACAGAGCCTGCAGTTTGAAAATCCGCCCTGGATCATCAGCAGTGGCTGTATCGCAGGCACAAAAGAAGGTGAAGGCCCAATCGGTCATGAGATCGATCTGATTGGTGAAGATGACAACTTTGGCTGTGATATCTGGGAAGAGGCGGAGAGTACCTTGCAAAAAGAAGCATTGACGCTGGCACTGGGAAAAGCCGGTCTGAAGGCGGAGGAACTGCGATATCTGTTCGCCGGAGATCTGCTGGGGCAGTCCATGGCGACATCCTTCGGATTGCAGCCTTTTGAAATACCGCTGTTTGGCCTGTACGGAGCATGTTCCACCGCCGGGGAAGCACTGGCGTTAGCGGCAATGACGGTGGCGGCAGGTTATGCAGATGTGGTGGGCGCCGTTACTTCCAGCCATTTTGCCAGTGCGGAGAAGCAGTTTCGCTTTCCCCTGGAGTATGCCAATCAAAGGCCCTTATGTACTACCTGGACGGTTACGGGAGCCGGAGCCTTTTTACTTGGCAGAGAATCCGGTAAAAAGCAGAACTACTCAGATAACAGAAAAAGAACTGATTCAGGAAGTCCGATGATAAAAAGAGCGGAACAAAAAATCGCAGATGATACAGAACAAACGGTTTGTGGTGTTCGCATCACCGGCATCACCACCGGGAAAATCGTAGATTACGGTGTGCGGGATTCCATGAATATGGGAGCCGCTATGGCTCCGGCGGCAGCGGCCTGTATTCAGGCGCATCTGCAAGATTTTTCCAGAAGTCCATCCTGGTATGACAAAATCATTACCGGGGATCTGGGGGCTGTCGGCAGAGAAATCTTACTGGATCTGTTGGCACAGAAAAAGATCGACATTGGAAGCTTTCATACAGATTGCGGACTGGAAATCTTTGACAATGAAGCCCAGGGCACAGGGAGCGGCGGCAGTGGCTGTGGCTGTGCGGCAGTCACCATGTGTGCGCATTTTCTGCCGATGCTGCGCCGGGGCGAACTGAAGCGGATCCTGTTCGTGCCGACAGGGGCACTGTTGTCCAAAATCAGTTTCAATGAGGGGGAAAACATTCCGGGCATCGCACATGCAGTTGTGCTGGAAGCCGCTGAGAACTGAAGCCAAAATCATAAGAAAGTGATAGGAGGAAGGCTGCTATGGATTATGTAAATGCATTCTGGGTGGGCGGAGCCATCTGTGCGTTGGTGCAGATACTACTGGATAAGACGAAACTGCTTCCGGGGCGGGTGATGGTATTGCTGGTGTGTTCCGGTGCTGTGCTCGGGGCGGTCGGAATCTATGAACCGTTTACCAAATTTGCTGGTGCGGGAGCGACTGTGCCGCTGCTTGGATTTGGAAATACGCTGTGGAAAGGAATGAAGACAGCTATTGATGAGAACGGATTTCTGGGTCTGTTTACCGGCGGATTCACCGCCTGTGCGGCAGGTGTGTCGGCGGCATTGATCTTTGGCTATCTGGCATCATTGATCTTCAATTCAAAAATGCGAAAGTAATAAAACATGTAAATCAAAGCGACTGCGTTCATGAGCAAGTAGTGAAAGCGGATTGCAAATGTCCGCTTTACACAGAATAGAAGAGGCAAAAGCACTTCTGCAAAATTCGAACAAGGGAAAAAAACAGATTATGAATAAAAAGAAAAAAATGTCGCATAGTAAGAATATAAAACTGATGTGAAAAGGAGAATTACCGATATGAACAAATTGAAACAGATCGCATTTATTCTTGTGCTGGCACTGAGTCTGACCACCTTTGCTGCATGTGGAAAAAATAATAAGGATATGAACAATGGGACAAACAATCATTCTGTTACAGAGAACGGCACCGATAAAAACGGAGCCAACAACAATAACATCGTGGATGATAATGCCACAACGGATAGTAACGGAACCGTAAATGACAGATCTGATACAAACGGGATCGATTATGGAACAACCGGTGAAAATATGAGGGATGCGGCAGAAAATGCGAAAGACGCAGTGGAAGACACCGGAGAAGCCATCAAGAACGGCGTAACCGGAGATACTGATGTCAAGAGAGATCATGTGGATGATACGACCGGAAATACGGCAGGAATGGAGTAGTACAAAAATTATGGAACGTAGATAAGGAGAAGAACTCAGATTAGTGATGCAGGGCGTCTTAGCCCCAGGCACTCATCTGAGTTCTTCTCCTTTTTAATTAACTATTTAACTAGCTATCAATTTTTTACTCGTCGATACTGTAGTTCGGAGCCTCTTTTGTGATATGGATATCATGTGGGTGGCTCTCTTTCAGTGATGCAGCGGAAATCTTCACAAAGTTGCTGGTTTCGATCAAATCTTTGATGGTAGGAGCACCGCAGTAACCCATACCTGCACGGATACCGCCGATGAGCTGGAAGATAATATCCTCTACGCTGCCTTTATAAGCAACACGGCCTTCCACACCTTCCGGAACAAGTTTCTTTGCATTCTGCTGGAAGTAACGGTCTTTACTTCCGTTTTCCATAGCTGCAAGAGATCCCATACCACGGTACACTTTGTATTTACGTCCCTGATATAATTCAAAAGCACCCGGAGCTTCGTCACATCCTGCAAACATGGAACCCATCATACATACGCTGGCACCTGCAGCCAGAGCTTTTGTCATATCTCCGGAGTATTTGATACCACCATCTGCGATGATCGGAATATTGTATTCTTTTGCTACTTCATAGCAGTCCATAACAGCTGTAATCTGCGGAACACCGATACCTGCAACGACACGTGTGGTACAGATAGAACCAGGTCCGATACCTACTTTGACTGCGTCAGCACCTGCTTCGATCAGTGCTTTGGTAGCTGCACCGGTTGCAACATTACCTGCGATAATCTGCAGATCCGGATATTTCTCTTTGATCTGGCGTACTGCTTTGATGATATTTGCGGAATGTCCGTGTGCGGAGTCTACGACGATGACATCTACGTGTGCATTTACCAAAGCATCGATACGTTCCATCATGTTTGCTGTGATACCTACACCGGCACCGCAGAGCAGACGTCCCTGTTCATCTTTTGCAGAAAGCGGATATTTGATCTGTTTCTCAATATCTTTGATTGTGATCAGACCTTTTAATTTGAAGTCTTTGTCAACAATTGGAAGTTTTTCTTTTCTGGCTTTTGCAAGAATTGCTTTTGCTTCGTCCAGAGTAATACCTTCCGGAGCGGTGATCAGCCCTTCACTGGTCATGCTCTCGCTGATTTTCTTAGTGAAATCGGTCTCGAATTTGAGATCACGGTTTGTGATGATACCGATCAGAGTACCATCTTCTTTTACGATTGGTACACCGGAGATGCGGAATTTTGCCATAAGGTCATCTGCATCCTGAAGTGTGTGATCTGCGGAAAGGGAGAATGGATCTGTGATAACCCCATTTTCGGAACGTTTTACTTTGTCTACTTCGTCAGCCTGTGCTTCGATAGACATGTTTTTGTGAATGATACCGATACCGCCCTGTCTTGCCATTGCGATAGCCATGCGATGTTCGGTAACTGTATCCATGCTGGCGCTCATCATCGGAATGTTTAATGTGATTTTGTTGGTTAATTTGGTTGTAAGATCAACCATGTTCGGAGTAACTTCGGAGTACGCCGGAACGAGCAGTACGTCATCAAATGTAATACCTTCGCCAATAATTTTTGCCATTTCTTATCCTCCCTCTTATGCTTTTGTGAGCAAAAAAAGAAAAACACTGCTGTTTTTCTGATTTCTTTAAAATAAATAGATTAATTTGAAGATATTATAGTAATTAAAAATTATTATGTCAATGACTTTTACCGAAAGGTTTCTTTTTTTTACAGTTTGTGATATTTTATCTGTATACTTTGCAAAATATTAGAAGAAAGCCACAAAGCAGACATAAGTTCAGGTAATAAGATTAATAACCTGATGTAAAAAGGTGGTTTTCAACTTGGATTGCGAAGAAAAAGTATGAGAAGTATAAGTAAAAACTGTGAAAGAAAAAGGAGCGTTGTATGGAATTTCGTCCTTGTATTGACATTCATAATGGAAAGGTAAAACAGATTGTAGGCGGAACATTAAAGGATCAGAATGATCAGGCAGCAGAGAATTTTGTGTCGGAGCAGGATGCACCGTTTTATGCACAACTGTATAAGAGGTATGGCATCAGTGGCGGACATATTATTTTGTTGAATGCACGGGATTCTTCTTATTATGAAGCAACAAAGCTGCAGGCTCTGGCGGCACTGCAGGTGTATCCCGGCGGATTGCAGGTAGGCGGCGGTATTACAGCAGAGAATGCCCATGAGTTTCTGATGGCAGGTGCGAGCCATGTGATCGTGACATCTTACGTGTTCCGTGACGGAAAAGTGGATTATGGCCGGCTGGAAAAACTGGTGCAGGCAGTTGGAAAAGAGCATCTTGTGCTGGATCTGAGCTGTCGAAAAAAAGACGGTGCTTATTATATTGTGACAGACCGCTGGCAGAAATTTACCGACGAGTGTGTGACAGAGGAACTACTGGACCGGCTGCAAGGCTATGCAGATGAATTCCTGATCCATGCAGTGGATGTGGAAGGAAAAGCTTCCGGTATTGAGTGTGGTCTGGTAGAATTGCTGGGAAACTGGAACAAGATACCGGTGACTTATGCCGGTGGTATCGGAAGTTTTGAGAACTTAAAGGAACTGTCAGAGTATGGAAAGCATCATTTGAATTATACCATCGGAAGTGCACTGGATCTGTTCGGCGGCAGTATGAAGTTTGAAGATGTGCTGGAGTTTGGCAAAAAAATCTGAACGCAGAATAAGCATTCCCCCGCTTCAAGTGCGTAGAGCACTGAGCAGTAGGTAAGGGCTTTACATCTGAAAAGAAATCAGTATAATAAACCTAATTAACAAATAAATCATACTATAACAGTAGAAATAAAGTTTGTAGAAATTTTGCAAAGCGACTGTGTTCATTAGCAAGCAGTGAAAATAAATTGCGAATGTCAGCTTTACGTTTGGATGCAAAAATGAATGGGAGGAAATGCCATGTATACAAAAAGTGATATTATGCAGATGGTGGAAGAGGAAGATGTGGAATTTATCCGTCTTCAGTTCACGGATATTTTCGGCAATATGAAAAATGTTGCCATCACCAGCAGTCAGCTGGAAAAAGCGCTTGACAACCGTTGTATGTTTGACGGTTCTTCAATTGAAGGATTTGTAGGGATCGAGGAATCCGATATGTATCTGCATCCGGATCTGGATTCTTTTACGATTTTTCCGTGGAGACCGCAGCAGGGCAAAGTAGCACGTATCATTTGTGATATTTACCGCCCGGACGGTACTCCGTTTGAGGGAGATCCGCGTTATATCCTGCGCCGTGTCGTAAAAGAGGCAGAGGATATGGGCTATGTCTTTGATGTGGGACCGGAGTGTGAATTTTTCCTGTTTAATACGGATGATAACGGATGCCCGACTACGGAGACTACCGAAAAGGCCGGCTATTTTGAGATGGGACCAAATGATCATGGCGAAAATGCAAGACGTGACATGGTGCTGACACTGGAGGATATGGGATTTGAGATCGAGGCTTCCCATCATGAAGCATCACCGGGGCAGCATGAGATTGATTTTCGTTATGAACCGGCGCTGCATGCGGCAGACAATATTATGACCTTCAAGCTGGCAGTGAAGACGATTGCAAAACGCCACGGCATGCATGCCACATTTATGCCGAAGCCAAAGAGTGGTGTCAGTGGTTCCGGTATGCATATCAATATGTCATTGCGCAAAGACGGCAGAAATATTTTTGCAGATGAAACGGACAGATTTGGTCTGAGCCAGGATGCGTATTATTTTATCGGCGGTCTGATGAAACATGTATACAGCATGACTGCCATTACAAATCCGCTGGTAAATTCTTACAAACGACTGGTGTCCGGATTTGAAGCACCGCTTCATATTGCGTGGTCTGTAACAAACAGAAGTCCGCTGATCCGTATTCCATCATCCTTTGGCAGCGGCACACGAATCGAACTGAGAAGTCCGGACAGCGCAGCCAATCCGTATCTGACCATTGCATTGTGCCTGGCAGCCGGACTGGATGGCATTAAGAACAAAATCACACCGCCGGAAAATATACAGAAAAATATTTTCCATATGACAGAGCAAGAGAAAGAGCAGCTGCATATCAAATCCCTGCCGACGAATCTGTACGATGCGGTATGCGCTATGGAAAGGGATGCTTTTATCCGTGAAATCCTGGGTGAGCATATCAGCAACGTATATATCGGTTCCAAAAAGGACGAATGGGATCGTTACTGCAAAACTGTAACGGAATGGGAAGTGGACACATATCTCGACAAATTTTAAAAAGGTGGATGGTTGAGTTTTGACAAGGATAATTGTTGCATTCCCGAAAGTGGAAAACGGGAAAAATATAAAAAATGTACTCGTCAGAAACGGCTATCAGGTGGTCTGTGTCTGTACCAACGGTGCACAGGTTATTCAGGAAGCAAACGGTCTGCAGGACGGACTTGTGCTTTGCACTTATAAATTGTCAGATATGATTTATCAGGAACTGGCGGAATGTCTGCCGCCGGGGTTTGAGATGATCGTTATTTCCACAAAGGATCAGTGGAACGAGAACGGTACGCCGGGTATCGTCGGTCTGTCTGTGCCGTTGAAAATCCATGAATTGCTGTCCACGGTGGAAATGGTATCTTACAATCTGGAACGGAAACGCCGGAAGCGGCGGAATGCTCCGCGGAAGCGTACAAAAGAAGAACAGGAGCTGGTGGATCGTGCAAAGGCCATTTTGATGGAGCGAAATCAGATGACGGAGGAAGAGGCCCATCGTTATCTGCAGAAGACGAGTATGGACAATGGAACCAGTTTTACCGAGACGGCACAGATGATCCTCGGTATGCTGGATTCGTAACTTGTCTGAAGTTGTAAAAAGAGAAATTGCACAAATGTGCAGTGTCATACATATAATATCCAGACAGGATATGTGGAGTGTGCACATGGAATTTGTGAAAATGCATGGTCTGGGAAATGATTTTATCATTCTTGATGATACGGATCACAGACAGAAAAACGGCAGAGAGGGTTTTGAAACAGAGAAGCATTGTTGTGAGGAAAGTGAGCTGTCGCCGGAGCTGGTAAGGCATTTCTGTGACAGGCACCGCGGTATCGGAGCCGACGGTGTGATCCGTGTGTGCAATGCGGAACATCCGCAGGCAGATTTTCGGATGAAACTCTACAATGCGGATGGAAGCCAGGCAAGAATGTGCGGCAATGGTATCCGCTGTCTGGGCAAATATGTGTATGATCATGGAAAAACAGAAAAAGTGAATCTGCTGATCGAGACGGATGCAGGATTGTACCGTCTGCAGCTGATAAAAAAGGAAGAAACGGACAGGATATGCTCAGTTCGGGTGGATATGGGAACCCCGGATTTTGTGCCGGAGCACATATCTGCCCGTTTTTTGTTGTTCCGGCCGGTTTGTGTATCCATGGGAAATCCGCACTGTGTACTGTTTGTGGAAAGTAGGGAAGCAATGATGCAGTTCCCGTTAAAACAGGAAGGAACCGTTATTGGAAATGAGGAGATATTTCCGGAAGGGGTGAATGTGGAAGTTGTCTGGGTACAGGATGCAGAGCATCTGTGGATGCGGGTCTGGGAACGGGGCTGCGGTGAAACCTTTGCTTGTGGAACCGGAGCCTGCGCAGCGGTGGCAGCTGCCATGCGGCAGAAAAAATGCGGTGCATCCGTGCTGGTAAGAATGACCGGGGGAGAGCTTCTGGTACAATATGACAGACGTCATGGGCACCTTTATCTGACAGGACCGGCAGAGGAAATCTGTCATGGGAAGTTTGGATAAATTGCGTTTATAATTGTGAAAAAATACCAAAGATAACTTTTGGAAGTTCAGATAAATCGTTTTTTTGCTGAAAAATAGCGGCAAATCCATTGACAGAATATGGTGCATAGGATATGATAAAAAACAGAAAAGAATACAGGAATATGCAGTTGTGAAATAGATATTTTTCTGGAAGTCCGGTTAGATTCCGGCACGGCTTATCCCCGCTGTAATGAGAACGAACACTGTCAGATCCACTGGGAAACTGGGAAGGGACAGCAAGTAGGTATGAACTCTTAGTCAGAATACAGTCAATTGCGTATAGATACTACACATATCCGATGGCATAAACGGATGTTTATTTTTTTTCAAAAAATCAGGAAAAATGGGGTGAAAATCTGGATTTTTTATAAAAAATGTATCGCAGAGATCGTGAATTAGCATAACATTTTTTCTGAAAAGCTGTGAACGGATGGGGTATACCTGGCTTTTAAATATGATACGGAAGGGGGACCGGTTTAAAAGGCAACAGGCAAATTGCGTGCAGAATCCAAGCATGGACAGGAGCACGCTGCAATAAGGAGGAGGAACGTAGATATGAGAAAACGATGGCTTGCGCTCTTACTGAGCTGTGCTGTTGCGGTAAACACTTGTGTAGTACCCGCTGCAGCCACCACAGTAAGTGATGCGGCGATTGCGACACAGCAGACCGTTTCGGCAGAAGATGCTGAAACACAACAGATTGATTCAGATGAAAATACAAAAGCACAGGGAGGACAGAATGCTGATCTGTATACTTCCGATGTTGCTTCCACAGAAGCAGATACGACGGCTGTATCAGAGACACATAATTTTCTGAGTGGTGTCCTGGTGTCCGGTATTTCCGGCGAAAAAGCTTTTGAAAACGGCGAGGTAACTATTCCGGCAGATACAAGTGCAACGTATCTGTCCATGAAGCCGGTGCTGAATTCAGAAGCTTCCAAAGATCCGTCCATGAAATATACATTCAAGTATATCGATCTGGATGGAAAAGAGTTTACAAAAGAAGATACGGCACGTAACGTATATGTGCGATTTGACCAGGCCTTCCTGGGAGTGAGCGGAAAAGGAAATGATCTGAGTCTCACAGTAACCAAGGGAGATGTGACTGAAACGTATGTTATCCATGTAGTGCGATCTGCAAAACTATCCGGTCTGTCCATGACAGATCATAACGGAAATGCAGTTTCCATCAGTCCGTCTTTTTCTTCCAAAAAGACTGCTTATACAGCACAGGTACTGGACAATGTATCAAATGTAACGATCAAAGCAATCGATCCGGTAGAGTTACAGAATCCGGAGGAATCCGAGATTCTGTTCAACGGAACAGCATCCGCAGACGGTACATATAAGCTGGATGTGGCAGACGGTGAGAACGTCGTTACGATCAAACCAAACAATGGCGCAGCAAGCGCAGACGAATATACACTGACGATCACAAAAGCAGCATCCGCTACTCTTGATGTGAATGTAGAGCCGGCAAACGCACAGGTGTGTCTGTATACTGACAAGGGTGAGCGTATTTATCAGGATAATGGTAAATACTATCTCGCTCCGAATACAGAGTATACATGGACTGCATCCTGTGAAGGATATGTGGGAAAAACAGATAAGATCACTCTGACAGAAGCGTCCACACTGGATATCACACTGGACAAAGCCGCTGAAGGTGAAAAACTTCCACAGCTGAAAGCAGAGTATCCGGGATTCCGTGCAGACTCCAACAATCAGTCCGTTATCCATGCAAAAACTCCTATTACAAAAGAAAGTATCGAAGTAAAATGGGAGCGTCAGATGGGTACATCTGTATCGCCTTCCAGCGGAAGTACACCGGTTATCGTAGATAACAAGGTATATACACAGTCCGGCGGTAAATTATATATGCTGGACAAAGAGACAGGTGAAGTCTTAAAGAGCAGCGACTGTTTCATGAATGCAGGATTCAACCTGATTCCGGTTACCTATGCAGACGGAATGATCTTCGTTCCGCTGGGCGGCGGTATCCAGTGCTTCAACGCTTCCACACTGGAATCTCTCTGGTGTTATAAAGGAAGAACCGGTGCCTGCAACAGCCCGATCCGTTATGAGAACGGAAGGATTTATGTAGGTTTCCAGATGGGCGATTTTGTGTGTCTGACAGCGACTGATGAAGATCCGTCCAACCAGACCGAAATGAAGACACCGTTATGGACCAATTACAGTACGAAAGGTTACTGGTGGGCCGGCGCATGGACAAATGACAACTATGTATTTGCCGTAGACGCAGGCGGCGCACTGATGGTCATGGATAAAAATACCGGTGTGACCGTACAGCGGATCCAGACAAAAGCAGACAAAGTAAGAAGTGATGTTTCCTATTATAACGGAAGAATCTACTTCTCTACACAGAGCGGATATCTGTATTCCTACAACCTGGCAGCAGATGGAAAAGTAGATCTGGATAACCTGATCGAGCCGTTATATTATGGCGGTGCAAGTACCTGTACACCGGCTATTTACAACAACCGTCTCTACATCGGTATTTCCGGTGGCAGTGGTTTTGGTGAGGATGGAGCGTCTATCCTGGTAGCGGATATCAATCCGGAGACAGGTGCCATGAGCAAAGCTTATCTGGTTCCGACCAAATCTGATTTTGCATATTGCCAGACATCCGGACTGATCATCAACGGCTATGAAGAAGAGACCGGATATGTATATGTATACTTCCTGGTAAACAGTGCAAAAGGTTCTCTGTACATGGTAAAAGATAAGCCAGGTATGACAGAAGCGGATCCGGAGAGTGGATTATTCTACAATCCGAGCCATGAGCAGTACTGTATCGCAAGTGCGGTAGCCGACAGCGATGGAACCATTTACCTGAAAAATGATTCCGCATGGCAGTTTGCACTCAAACGTGCAGAATCCTATCTGACCGACGTGGAAGTGACAGGCGGCAATGCAGTCATAGATGGCGGCAACGATTTTGCAGGAAGTGTTGCAGATCATACGGTAAATGTAGATCTGAATACATCAAAAGTTACGATGAACCTGACCGCTAATGCAGGTACAGAAGTACGTATCAATAGTGTTCCGGGTGCAAAACAGGATATTACATTGACCGGTGATACAACACCGGTAGAAGTACAGCTGATCAAAGGTGAGTCCACAAGAGTATACAACTTTGTAATCTACCGTGGACCGACATTAAGCAGCATGAACATTACCGACAATCCAAATGCCGGCATGGGAAAAGTATTTACCATGGATTCCGCGTTTGATCCGGTTCAGACAAATTATGCCGCAGGTCTTACGCTTGCATCCAGTATCCGTTCTGCATATATCTGGGTAAATTGGACAAACAGTACAGATGTTCTGACTGCAACCGCTGTCAGCGGTGTAAGAAACAAAGCAGAAGGCGACAGCATTAATATAAGAACTAACTATAAAGGCGATCGCAATATCTGCGTCGATTTTTCTGATTACACTGCAGGAGTTGCTACTTCAGCAACGGTAAAACTGACTCTGACATCCGCAGATGGTACACAGACAAGAGATTATCTCGTAACCGTTTACACAAACGGTGCACTGCCGGTTCTGACAATTGCGGATGATGCAGTAGCTGAGCGTACAGACAACAGTGCAAAGATTAATGTAACAGCAAACAAAGCAGGTACTTTATATTACCTGGTACAGAAAGCGGATAAAGCAGCCCCGGACGCAGCAACCATTCAGAAAGATGGTAAGAGTGCAGATGCAGTTGAGGGCGCAAATACGTTAGAACTGACAGATCTGACAAAAGCAGGATACAAAGTATATATGCTGCTGAAACAGGAAGATGGAAAAGTATCCGGAATCCGCAGCGTTGCTCTGGAAGAAATTCCGGAGAAACATGAGTTAATAAGTGCATTGGCAGTGTCCGGAATATCCGGAAACCAGGCTTTTGATCAGAAAGGCGAAGTAACATTTTTTGTAAATTCTGACAGTGACAGTGTTGGCTTCAAACCGCTCCTTGCTTCCGGTGCAAACAGTGATAATGAGGTAAAATATTCATTCCGTTACATCAGTCAGGATGGCAGAGAAGTTACACAGGCCGGCAGCGCAAATAATTCCTATATCTGGTTCAATGATAAACTGATTGAAGCCAGCGGAAAAGGCAATGATATTTACATGACTGTGACAAAGGGTGACGCAGAAGAACATTATGTCATTCATGTAAAACGCAACGGAATCTTAAAAAATCTGACATTAACGGATCAGAATGGTGATGCCATTGCATTTACACCTAAATTCTCTTATAAGACAACCGAGTATTCCGTGGATGTATTAGACGATGTTTCTTCTGTTACTTTTGCAGCAGTAGATCCGGCATACAGCAGTAAGCCGGAGGACTCCGATGTTCTGTTTAATGGCGAAAGTGCCAAAGGCGGTGTTTACACACTGGCACTCAAAAACGGTGAGAATAAAGTAGCAGTGAAGGTAAATAACGGTTCCGAGAATCCGATTATCTACAATGTTACGATCAACCGTGTAGAAGCAGTATATCTGGAAATGAAGACAGAGCCGGCAAATGCACTGGTCTGCCTGTACACAGCAAACAACGAGCGTGTATATCCGGAAAATGGAAGATTTAAAATGTTCCCGGGCACAGAGTATACATGGACCGCATCCTGTGACGGTTATGTAGGAAAGACAGACAAGATCACACTGGCTGAGTCTTCTGTACGGAACATTACACTGGATAAAGCAGCTGAGAGTGAGAAGCTTCCACAGCTGAAAGCAGAGTATCCGGGATTCCGTGCAGACTCCAACAATCAGTCTGTTATCAAGTCCAAGACTCCGATCACAAAAGAAAGTATCGAAGTAAAATGGGAGCGTCAGATGGGTACTTCTGTCACACCTTCCAGCGGAAGTACACCGGTTATCGTAGATAACAAAGTATACACACAGTCCGGCGGCAAATTATATATGTTGGACAAGGAAACCGGTGAAGTATTAAAGAGCAGCGACTGCTTTATGAATGCAGGTTTCAACCTGATCCCGGTTACCTATGCAGATGGGATGATCTTCGTTCCGCTGGGCGGCGGTATCCAATGCTTTAATGCTTCTACATTGGAGTCTCTCTGGTGCTACAAAGGAAGAAAAGGTTCCTGTAACAGCCCGATCCGTTATGACAACGGAAGGATTTATGTGGGATTCCAGCAGGGTGATTTCGTGTGTCTGACAGCGACAGATGAAGATCCGTCTGATCAGACAGAGATGAAGACTGCATTATGGACCAATTACAGTACCGCAGGTTACTGGTGGGCAGGCGCATGGACGAATGACAACTATGTATTCTCAGTAGACGCCGGCGGTGCACTGATGGTTATGGATAAAAATACTGGTGTGACAGTACAGCGTATTCAGACAAAGGCTGATAAAGTAAGAAGTGATGTTTCCTATTACAATGGAAGAATCTATTTCTCTACACAGAGCGGATATCTCTACTCTTATAACCTGACAGCAGATGGCAAGGTGGATTTGGAGAACCTGATCGAGCCGTTATACTTTGGTGGTGCAAGTACCTGTACACCGGCCATCTACAACAACCGTCTCTACATCGGTATCTCTGGTGGAAGTGCCTTTGGCGAGGACGGCGCATCTATCCTGGTAGCAGATATCAACCCGGAGAACGGTGCCATGAGTAAAGCTTATCTGGTTCCGACCAAGACTGATTTTGGTTACTGCCAGACATCCGGACTGATCATCAACGGTTACGAGGATGAGACAGGATATGTATATGTATACTTCCTGGTAAACAGTGCAAAAGGTTCCCTGTACATGGTAAAAGATAAACCGGGCATGACAGAGGCTGATCCGGAGAGTGGATTATTGTATACGCCGAGCCATGAGCAGTATTGTATCGCAAGTGCGGTAGCGGACAGCGACGGAACAATCTACCTGAAAAATGATTCCGCATGGCAGATGGCATTGAAACGTTCCAATGCATACTTGAAAAATATTGAAATGATTGGTGGCAATGCAGTGCTTGATGGCGGAAAAAACTTTGCAGGCAGCGTGGCAGAGCACTGGTTTAATGTGGATCAGGGTACGGAAAAAGTAACATTAAATCTGACTGCGAATGAGGGCACAGAAGTACGCATTAATGGTGTTCAAGGTGCAAAACAGGATATTACCTTAACCGGAGACAATACAAATGTAGAAGTTACACTTGTAAATGGTGAAGATACCAGAGTTTACAATTTTGCTATTTACCGTGGCCCGACATTGAGCAATATGTATGTATATACTAGTCCAAATAATGGAATGGGCAAGAACTATGTGATGGATCCGGAATTCAATCCAGTAAAGACAGATTATCTTGCAGGATATAGTTCTACAAAGGAGATTATGAGCGGTTATGTATGGTTTGTTAAGAATAATAGCACAGATACAATTAAGGCAACAGCCGTAAGTGGAATTGATGATTATAACGGTGGTACATTGCCGGAAGGAACTGAGCTGAATATTCGTACAAACTATAAAGGAGAAACATTTGTCGAAGTAGAGTTTGCTGAATATGGGGCAGGAGTTGCCACTACAGCTGCGATAAAACTTACCGTTACTTCTGCAGACGGAACACAAAGCAGAGATTATCTGATTACGCTGTATACGAATGATGCACTGCCAACCTTGACATTAGGTGAGAATGCAGTTGTTGAACGTACAGATAATGCAGCAAAAGTAGCTGTTACAGCAAACAAAGCAGGTACATTGTACTATCTGGCACAGGAAGCTGATAAAGCAGCCCCGGACGCAGAAACCATCGTAAAAGAGGGCAAGGTTGTAGATGTTGTTGCCGGTGAGAATACGTTAGAACTGACAGGCCTGACAAAAGCAGGCTATAACGTATACATGCTTCTGAAACAGGAAGATGGAAAAGCATCCAGAATCCGCAGCGTATCTCTGAAGGGACTCTGGACACTTGGTGATGTCAACAAAGACGATGTCGTAGATCTGACAGACGTAGCCGTATTACTGGACAAGATTACAGAGAATGAATCTGTATCCTTATCCACCGGTGATATAAATGGCGACGGTGTTGTTGATATGACAGATGTTTCTGTTTTATTAGATACGCTGACCGAGAAATAAACATCCAGAATATCTGAACAATTGACGCAGCCAATTGATTCGGAAAAGACGACAGCAATTTTAGAACAGACTGAGAGGAGAACCAAATGACAGGGAGACAGAAGAAAACTACAAAAAGGCTAGCATGGCTGCTGACACTGTTCCTTGTCATTTCGGCCATCCTTCCACAGCCCATGCAGGCGGCGGTGAGCAGCCAGACAGGACAGGTTGTGATGGAGGGGATCCGTCTCAGCAAAACAAGTCTGGTGATGAAGACCGGGGAAAGTAAGACCCTGACGGTATCTTTCCTGCCGGAGAATACCACAGAACAGCCGGATGTTATCTGGAGTTCCGATGACACAGATGTAGTGCAGGTAACCCAGGATGGAAAGACAGCCACAGTGACAGCACCGGAGGGCGAAGGCGGCACAGCCGTCATTACAGTAAAGGTTGGAACTTATACTGCCACCTGCCGGGTACTTGTGACCGTACAGGAGCCGATGCTGGAAAGTATGGTATTTATGCAGAACAGTTCCGGAAGCAACCGTTATGAACTGACGGAAGCAACGGAGGGTGTGCGGGAATATACCCTGCGGGTGCCGGAGAGCACCAATGTGGTATTTGTCAGACCACAGCTGCGGGATGATGCGCAGAATGCACAGATCACAGCCAGATTCACAGACGTGACTTCCGGACAGGAAGTGGCAGTGAATCTGCCGTCGGATGAAGTGACATCCCTGACCAGTGCTTCCACCGGAAGACTTCTGAAAGCTTACAATATTGAGCCGAAGGATCTGGTTATCGAAGTGAAAGACGGAGACTATCAGGAGGACTATCACATTCAGGTAGTGCGAGGTACATATCTGGGTGGATTTACTCTGACGGATGACCAGGGTACAAAGCTGCCATATACACCGGCATTTGACAAGCGGACATTTCAGTATTCCCTCCATGTTCCGTCCAGCAGAAAGCAGATCCATCTGTCCATGACCGGAGCGGAGAAGACAAGTACCTGTCTGACCGTAAACGGAGAAGCAGCGGAGGATGGTGCGTATACGGTGGATATCGCAGACCGTACCGATGGTCAGATCCGGCTGGTATTGCAGGCTGGAGACGGAACGCTGTCATCACCTTATGAATATGTGGTGACAGTTTATGTGGATGAGATCTGCTATGTATCCGTACATACAGAACCGGCGGATGCCGTTGTTTCCATCTATGATGCGGATAAAGTGAAGATCGATCCGAAAAATGGAACATTTGAACTGATCAAAGGTGCCGCTTATTCCTATACGATATCGGCACCGGGCTATCAGTCACAGTCCGGAACCTTTAAGGTGAAGGATAGTGAAACAAAACAGATTACATTAAAAAAAGGCTCAGACAGTCAGCAGGAACAGCTGAACGCAGAATGGGGCAGCTACTGGAAGACGGAGGACAATCAGAACATCCTGGAAGCCCAGACACCGGAATCTCTTTCCGGTGCAGAAGTAAAATGGAAAAAACAGTATGGTACATACGGGGATTATACCAACAGCATCAGCGATGGTATCCTGGTCGAGCAGTACATCTGCAGTTTCCAGGGACAATATCTGTATTATCTGGACCGGAACACCGGGGAGACCGTGAAGTCCGTAAAGATGCGGGGCAAAGGCAACAGTGCTTTTACAAAACCGCTGTATGCGGACGGTATGATTTTTGTTCCGCTGGTGAACGGAAGAATTCAGGCATTCCGTGCAAAAGATCTGGAATCGCTGTGGCTTTATACGGATGTCATCGGAGGAAATACAGCGACCGCACTCCGATATGATTCCGGATATCTGTATGCGGGATTTGCAGATGGCAATCTTGTCTGTCTGAACGCAGCAGATGAAAATGTGGATCAGAAGGATGAGGACAAGACACCAATCTGGCGGAAGTATGACAGCGGCGGTTATTACCGCAGCGGTGTTTATACCGGTGAAACATATCTGTACGCCTGCGGCCGTTCCGGCAGTCTGTACTGCCTGAATAAGAAAACCGGAGAAACCGTACAGACGATTGCACTTTCCACCGAATTGGGAGCACCTTCCAGTGCCATCAGTTATGCATCCGGCAGCATCTATTTTTCCACAGAGAACGGATATGTATGTGCATATCCACTGACAGAGGACGGATTGCCGGATACAGAGCATGCACAGCAGATCAGACTGGATGACACAATCTGTGGAACCCCTCTGATATATCAGGGAAGACTTTATGTGGGAAGTGCCGGTAAGGATTCGTATGGCACAATTCACAGTCCGTATCATCTGAATGTGGTGGATATCGGAAAAGACGGTACACTGAGCCTGGCTTACCAGATGAATGTCAGCGGATTCCCGAAAGGAAGCGGTACACTGACCACAGCTTATGAAGAACAGACCGGATATGTCTACGTATATTTTACGACAGACAGTACAAATGGAAGTATCTATCTGCTGAAAGATAAAGCAGGGCTTACCAGCCCGGGCGAGGGCAGCGGGCTGCTTTATCAGCAGAGCGAGGTCTATGGAAACGGCAGCGGTACCGTGCTGGCAGATAAAAATGGCAATCTGTATGTCCGGTATGAATCCGGTTGGATGTATGCCATCAAATCTTCCTCCCTGTATCTGGAAAATGTTATCATTTCAGACGGAAATGCCGTCGTTGATGATGGCGGAGCGTTTGACGGGCAGGCAGAAAACCATACGGTGATCCTGGATGCAGGAACTTCTGAGGTTACTATGAAGTTTGAAGTGTCTGATGGAACGCTTGTGACGGTGAACGGTAAGGAAGGAGCAGAGCAGAAGATCCGGCTGGTGGACGGCAAAGCAGAACTTTCCGTAATGCTTGGCAGAGAGGGACAGACCAGAACGTACCAGTTTTCGATTCATACGAAGAGCAGTGACTCCAGTCTTAGTCAGCTGCAGGTCAGCTTTTCCACCATTGTGAATGTATTTGAGATGGAAATGGAACCTGCATTTCAGCCGGATATCACGGAGTATAATTCCTCACTCTTCGGAAGTGGAAAGGACAGAGAACCGTATTATATCTGGCCGGTGGCAGCAGACAGCAAAGCGACGGTTAAAGTGACAGCAGTATATGGTGTGGAGGGGGTTCGTTCAGGGCAGGAGATCACACCTGCCACGGCAGTATTTGATGATCAGATCCGTGCCCGCTACAAAGTGCGGCCGTTATCTGAGACCGATCCGGCGCGTATCTGCATTACGGTGACTGCAGAGGATGGCGTGACTACACGCAGCTATTATATAAATCTGTACCGGAACAATGACTGGCCGGAATTTACCATTGACCGGGAGAATGTGACGAATCGTACCGCAGATTCCGTGACACTCCGGATCCATGCGAAGATTGACGGGTATCTGTATTACCTGCCGGCCTACCGTGGGGCGTATGCTGATATTCCGGCTGCCAATGAGGTGAAGTCCCAGGGACAGCGTATTGCGATCCATGCAGGAGACCAGGTGGTGACCATTCCGGGGCTGGGAAAAGAGGAATGCACCCTGTATCTATACGAAATGAGTTATGCACAGCGTTTCAGCAATGGGGCGCAGCTTGATATCGCAGCATATACCGGTGGAGATAATCCGCCGGATCCCGTAACACCGACTCCGGGAGATCTGAATCAGGACGGAAAAATCGATATGACGGATCTGTCGTGGATACTGGATGCCCTTACTGCGGGCAGGAGCGTAGATCAGACTATGGGAGATCTGAACGGGGATCATGTAGTAGATATGACGGATGCGGCGATTCTGATGGATCAGATTACCGCAGCGTTATAAAATGATGTAAACAGCAAAATTAACTTTTGACACGCACATCATAAAACAAAAGGCACCAAAAAAGAAAAGGAGAAGAATCATGAAAGTCAGAAAGAAATTGACAGCATTGCTTGGCGCAACCGTCATGGCAGCAGCAGTAATGTTTGCAGCAGGCGGAACTGTAGATGCAAAGGCAGCAGCAAGTTACAAAGTAGACTGCTCAACAGGAGATGTCAGTGCTTATATCGGGGAAACAGTGGAAATCCCGGTAACTGTAAAAACGGAGCAGAAGCTGAGAGGTTTTCTTGGTAAATTAAAAGGAAACTACGATGAAACTGTACTGGAATTTGAGGGACTTGAGAAAAAAGATCTTCCGGAGAAAGCGATGGTATCCACTGCGGGAGGAAATTTCTCTTACCTGACATCTGCAAAAGATACTACCTTCTCGGAAGCAACGTTTGCATTAAAATTTAAAGTATTAAAATATGTAGATGATCCGGTAGAAGTAGCGATCAAAGGTCTGTATTTCACGGACGGCAATGAGAGCACAGCTCCGGTTGATCTGACTGCACATGTAACAACCAGAGATAAAGCAAGAGAGTTTACAGGTCTTCAGGAGAGAGAAGACGGTCTCTATTACTTAAAAGACGGTGAAGTAGATACTACTTACAACGGACTTTACAACGATGCTGTTTACGGATGGCATTATGTCAAAGCCGGCAAAGTAGATGCTGAGTACACAGGTCTGTACAATGACAGTGTATGCGGCTGGTGGTACATCAAAGACGGTGCGGTAGATTTTGATTACACAGGGCTCGCTGAGTGTGAGTATGGCTGGTGGTATGTGGTTGGCGGAACCATCGACTATGGCTACACAGGTCTGGTATATGACAGCAACTATGGCTGGTGGTATGTAGAGAATGGCAATATCAATTTTGGTTACACAGGTCTGTACAATGACAAGAACTGTGGCTGGTGGTATGTAGAGAATGGAACCATCACATTTGCATACACTGGTCTGACAGCAAATGAGTATGGCTGGTGGTATGTAGAAAACAGCACCATCACATTTGTACGCACAGGACTGGTATATGACAGTAACTATGGCTGGTGGTATGTAGAGAACAGCCAGATTAACTTTGGTTACACAGGACTGTACAATGACAGCAACTGTGGCTGGTGGTATGTAGAGAACGGTGCTGTAAACTTCGGTTACACAGGACTGGTATACGACAGCAACTGTGGCTGGTGGTATGTAGAGAACGGTGCCATCAACTTTGGGTATACAGGAACTGTAAGAAATGCATACGGTGTATGGAATGTAGTTGGAGGAGCAGTCAGATTCTAACGTGAATAAGCAAGTAGCGTTGGCAGATTGCGAATAATTATCTGACAATTATTGCATACACATCATTTAGATGGACACAAGGAAGTAAAAAACAGGTTTGTTTCGGACTTTGCAGCCGGAACAAACCTGCTTTTGTCAAAAAAACAGGGGAATTTCATGAACAGACCGGGAAGTAGAAACAGAAAAAATAAAAAGAAAATAAGAGGAGCACTGGCGGGAGCCGGAATTGTGGCTCTGTTTCTGGCGCTGATGATTTCTTTTGGAAAGACAGCCCCGGAAAATCCCATGGACAGGAACCGTGCGGATGCATCACGGATGTATCTGCTTTCCTCTACGCTGGATATGGACATGGATCAGTTGGCGAATATCGGAAATGCAAATATTAATGCAGGTGATTCCGCCAATCAGGCAGAACAGGAAGAACAGCAACAGGAAGAAGAGAAACAGGAACAAAATCAGGATACTCCTCAGCAGGAGCAGCAACAGAATCAGGATACACAGAATCCGGATCAGAATATAAGCGATCCGAATATCCAGAACGCAGTGGCTGCCGATATTCCAGGCAGTCTGATGAATCTGATCCAGAAAAACCAGAGCGGCGGCAGTGGAAACGGAAGTTCCGATCAGCCGGGCGATGATCAGGGCAATGGTTCAGGCGATGGAACTACCGGGGGCAATTCCGGAATTCCATCCGATGGTGGTCAGCAGACCACATTGAATCCGTCACAGTCTGCGGCGTTATTTACCACAAGCTTGAAGGACGGAGATGAGGTGACAGATCCGGAATATCCCTTTACCGTGGATCTCACCGAAAAAGGAAAACAGCTGACACTGGTCAGCATGACAGTGAATTTGAATGGAAGCGGGCGGATCTGCAGGAGCAGGGATTCGCTGACGTTAAAGGAAGGTGCCAACTCGGTCTATGTCACAGTGCGTTTCCGTGACAGTAAATATAACCAGATTGACGCATCGACTAAAATATATACGATCTATTACTACCCGGAAAACGAGGTGGAACTGGTAGTAAGAAATGCACGGACAGGTGAGTACATCAATGATCAGGATGCACTGACGGTGATGCAGGATTCATTCTGGATCGAGGTCAGGGCGAGAAAAGCCTCCGGTGGTGTCATCAATGATGTGGCTGCCCGGGTGCGTCTGAATAACAAGATACAGAAAGCAGATTCTGACGGTATCTACCGGATGGGTCTGACACTGGGAAACAATCAATTAAAAGTAACCGCCGGGGAGGGCGGCAACACCCAGAAGACGATTTCCTGTACGGTAAATTATAAAATCGACAATTTTATGATCAGTTTTGAGAGCTCAATCCGGACAGAGAAGATCTCCAACAATCCGGGCATCGGTGACAAAGTATTCAAGGGAATCACGAAGCTGAAATATGCCTCCACATCCGGTGATTTTTCTTTCCGGGTACGCAATTCCACGGTAACCGGTGTGGAGAAGATTGACAAGATCCAGATGACGAACCGTTACGGTACACTGGATATCACAGATCTGGCGGGAGCGGACGGATACATCCAAATCACCCTGGATGCGTCAAGAAGCACGGACATTAAAGTATATTGTACGGATTCTGACGGGGAACCACAGTGGTACACCTGGTCTGTCACCTATGAACGGGTACTGGATCCGGCAGAAAACCAGAGAAAGGCACCGGTCATCCGTGCTGATGTTACCAATGAGACGGTAAACAAGAATCCGTTTATCATTCCAATCAAGGTATTCGATTATAACGGAAATGAGTTAAAGGCAAATCAGAATTTTACACTTTATCTGAACGGAGCATATCAGGACTATCACAGCCGTGAGACGGATGGTACGTATGAGTACAATCTGGTTCTGACAGAAGGACCGAATACTGTAGTGATCAAAGCGGTGGACAATGAGGGATACACGGCAGAGAAGACACTGACGGTTACTTACAATCCGGTGGCGGAAGAGGCAAGGGTGCGTGTGATCGTATCCGGTGAGGTGCTGGGACTTGGTACTATGATCGATGAGACAATTACGGCGAAATCCGATCAGACGGTGGCACAGATCGTGGAAAATCGTCTGGCAGCACATGGTTACAGTACGATTCATGACGGTGTGGCGGATGCGGACAGCTATTTCCTGCGCCATGTCATGAAGACCGGTATCACAGACGGATGGAGCATTTCTGCTGAGGAACGGTCACTTCTGGAGATGCTGGGGTATGATATTGCAGAAGGTCCGAAGAATCCGAACAGTCTGGGAGAACGAGACTTTACCGCTGGTTCCGGTTGGATGGTGACGCTGAATCACTATTATATTGCGCAGACCATGGGAACACGGCCAATCCGTGACGGAGATGAAATCCATCTGATCTACACGCTGAGTGTGGGTAAGGATATTGGAGTGGATACAAGTTCAAGTATCTATGATTAAACAGGAGGATCATGTTTTTCACAGGTGATCGCAGGACATCTGTAAAAATAATGACAGAATAACAGGTTTATAAGGGAGGCAGACAGAATGAACAGTCGTACAGATGCGATCATAAATGAGATTGAAAAAGTAATTATCGGAAAAAGAAATGTTGTGGAGCGTGTGCTGATGGCAATCTTATCAGAGGGGCATATCCTTCTGGATGATGTGCCGGGAACCGGTAAGACCACACTGGCACTGACGTGCTCTGTGGTCATGGGGGTACAGTATCAGCGTATGCAGTTTACACCGGATGTTGTGCCGTCGGATATAGTTGGATTTTCCGTGTATAACAAGGCAACCGGCGGGTTTGATTACAAACCGGGTGTAGTTATGACCAACCTCCTGCTGGCAGATGAGATCAACCGTACGTCCAGTAAGACCCAGTCGGCGTTGCTGGAGGTTATGGAAGAAGGACAGGTGACCGTGGATGGTGTGACACATCAGCTGCCAAAACCGTTTGTAGTGATTGCAACTCAGAACCCGGTTGGTTCTGCGGGAACACAGCTGCTGCCGCAGGCTCAGCTGGACCGATTCGTGATCCGTCTGCAGATGGGATATCCGGATTTCAAGAGTCAGGTGGAAATCCTCAGAGACAGACAGAAAGTAAATCCGCTGGATCATATCAGCAAAGTAATCTCAGGGGAAGATATCATTGCCATGCAGCAGGAAGTGCGTGATATCCATGTGGAGGATTCCATTCTGGAATATGTCACTGCCCTGGCCACAGCCACCAGAGAGCATGAACTGATCCGTCTCGGAGTCAGTCCGCGAGGTGCCCTGGCAATTGTGCGTATGGCAAAGGCACATGCGTATCTGGAAGGCAGAACGTATGTCATTCCGGAAGATGTACAGCAGATTTTTACCGATGTGTGTGCCCATCGAATTATTTTGAACCCGAAAGCAAGAGTTTCTGAGTTGTCTGCGGATGATATTCTCAGACAGGTCATGAAACAGACAAAATCACCGGATATGGGCCGGTAACAGGAGGAGACTATGAAAAAGTCCAGAGTATTATGGGGACTGTGGTTGTTGATGTCGGTGATTTTTTGTATGGCGACTGACAGTATGGCAGGATATCTCCTGGTGCTCCTTTCTGTAATCGTTCCGTTGCTGGCGGCTCTTCCGGTACGCCGGGCTGCGAAAAGGCTAGAAACAGAACTGACAATTTCAGCTTATGGAGAGAAAGGCACAGCATTTGCAGGGAAAATCCTGCTGACAAATAAAAGCCTGTTTCCCACAGACCGGATTCTTTGCCGTGTCAGCTGCGAGAATCTTTTGACCGGTGAGAAAGAGGTGATCTCCATTCATATGGCAGCACCGTCCAGAAGCAATACAGATACAGAGTTTCTGCTAAAGAGCCGACACGCGGGCAAGGTACGCCTTTCCCTTCAAAAAATGATCTGTTATGACTCCTTTGGTCTGTTTCCGGTAAAGACAGTGCCATCCCGGGAGATTTCTGCATTTGCACTGGTGGTGCCGGAGAGTTTTTCTCTGGAGACACAGATTGCTTATGGAGAGAGTACAAATATGGATAGTGATGAGTATTCCATGAAAAAGGCGGGCTACGATCCATCTGAGACGTTTGCGATTCGTGAATATCAGCCCGGAGACCGGATCCGTCAGATCCACTGGAAACTGACGGAGAAGTTTGACAATCTCATGGTGCGGGATTATGGACTGCCAATTCAGAATACGATTCTTCTATTGTTGGAGACCGGATATGGTACAGAGGAAGCAGATGCGGATTGTCTGGATGCACTGGCAGAGGCATTGTATTCTGTCTCACAGGAACTGTTGAGTCAGCAGATCATTCACAGCATCGGCTGGCAGAATCACGAGGAAAATACTTTTCAGTGTGTGGAAGTGGAAACAGAGGAAGATTTGAACGCACTGCTGCCGGAATTGCTGGGGGCCGTACCGGGCAGAGATGGCATGAGTGTTGCCGATCATTATATGGAAAGCCGGGAGCAGCTGGAATTTGCACATATGGTGATTTTTTCACAGGCGCATCAGGCGAGCCTGGGCGGATTGGCAAGTCAGTGTATTCTGACGGAAGTGATCTGTTCCGGAGAGGCAGCCGGGTATGATCAGCAGGATGGCATTGCAATTTTGGGCGGAACACCGGAGAATCTGCCCGAGACACTGTCGTATCTTGAAATTTAGAGAAGAATGCAAAAAAATCAGATAGGGAAAATTGCAATGGATGCAAGAGACATCATGGAAAGATAAATGATTATGAAGAATAACAGAAACAGTAATAAAAAGAAAGGCGCGTTTTTACTGCGCCCGGTACAGGTGCAGAATGGAAGGAAAAACCGGCTGACGGCATTTCTGACAGATGTCTGCTTTGTATGGCTCTACCTGGCAGGTATGACTTTCTGGCTGGAGAGTTCCCTGCAGCTTGATATCTCTATTGGAATTTGTCTGCTGGCGGCGCTGGCTGCAGCCCTGCTTCAGCAGCTGGCAGCCGGTGGATGGTCAGAGAATGGTGCCGGAAGACGATGGCTTGGAATTCTGAGCTGGTGTGGTGCCCTGGCGGTGATCGCCCTGGTGGCACATCAGATGTGGCTCAGTGGTATCCATCAGATCTGCAATCATGCAGTTGACATGCTGGGGCATCGGTTTCCGTACCTGTTTTCATCCTATGCTGTGACCGTGGACACTTCTGCCACACGGTATCTGGCAGTGCTCTGGGTGATGTTTTTGCTGGCACTGGCAGGCGGGTATCTGGTGCGCACTGGAAACCGGATACTGCTTGGTATGCAGATTGTCTGTATGCTGGTTTTGCAGCTGGTGACAGGTATTGGTCCGGTGCAGATCCGCAGCTTTGTCCCGGTGTTGTGCTGTCTGATCGCTGTGTGGATGCGGGGGCATGGAGAACAGATTGCCGCAGGCAGACAGCGTCTGGCGGCATTGCAGAATGTTATCGGACTGGCTGTTCTGGCAGTTATCGTTCTGGCAGCTGGCAGTCTGGCATTAGGAAAACTGGTGCCACAGGATGGGACGGTATTGTCGGATTGGAAAGCAGCAGCCGTGGAAAAAATCCGGGATCTTCGCTACGGAGGCAGTAATGAAGTGCTTCCGGACGGAAGTTTTTCCGGACTGGGTTCCTTTCAGCCGAAGGGGGATGCAGTGCTGACGGTGACGATGAGCCAGCCGGAATCTTATTATCTGCGAGGCTTTATCGGAAGTGATTACACCGGGAATGGTTGGAAAGATACGGATGCGGTGAAACTCTGGAAAAGCCGGGATTTATTTTACTGGCTTCATCGGGACGGTTTTTACGGACAGGAGACATTGTCAGATGCGGCCTTGATTTTTGGCAGTGAGGAAGACCGGACGCAGAAGAATAACATAACCGTGAAAAACACCGATGGCAGCTCCAGATACTATTATGTGCCGTATGAGCTGGATAGCAGTGCGGATTCCGGTGTGCAGGCAGCACTGGGCGAACAGAAAATCGGAGACAGCACCATCATAGCAGACGGACTGCGGGGACAGCGGCAATATACATACCAGGCACTGCTGCCACAGATTACAAAATATCCGGTCTATACCACAGCATTGCTGGATACAGACGCACTGGATGAGGCAGGCAAAAATTATCAGAATCTGGAATCTTATTATAATGAATTTGTATATCACACCTACCTGGATATGCCGGAGCGGATCCAACGCACACTTTCTTCTCTGCTCGGGGAAGCCAAGATTCCGGAGGGAGAGAAACATGTGGACTATTCAGAGGCAAAGGAGAATATCCTGTATCTTCTGACATCGGCTTATACGGATAGCAATCAGCTGGATGAGCGCTGGACAGGAGATGATTTTATCTTTGATTTTCTGCAGATTTCACAGAAAGGATATTCCGTTCATTTTGCAAGTGCAGCGACGATGATGTTTCGTTATTACGGAATCCCGGCACGATATGTGGAAGGATATCTGATCACGCCGGAGGATGCACAGGCGATGACAGCCGGAGAACCGTATGTGGTGGATGATACGCATGCACATGCCTGGGTAGAATATTATCAGGATGGTGTGGGCTGGTTGCCGTTTGAGACGACACCGTCCTATCTGGATATTATGAACAAGGCGGAGGATTATCAGAATATCAGCGGCGTGTCCGGCGGAAGTTCCCAGGATGAACAGGATATGGAGCAGCAGGAGGAAGAGAAACAGGAGGAAGAAGAACCGGATGAGAAGATTGACTGGGTACAGGTGATTCTGATTCTGCTGGTGATCGGCATCTGTGTGTTGCTTCTTGTAATGATTGCATTCCTGATGTGGGTACTGATACAGCGGCATAAGAGCAGGGTGCTGAAACGGAAGTTTGATGATGAGAATGCCGGAGAGGCAGTCAGAGCCATGTATGAATATACCATGAATATTCTGGCGGCAGCCGGATTAAATATCCGGAATACTTCCCTGTATCGGTATGAGAAGCAGATCGCAAAGATGTTTGACGAAGAAACCGCAGCGGAGTATCATCATATTGTAGATATCCGTCAGGAAGCGGTGTACAGCAGCAATGAGATGACGCCGGAGCAGAAGGCGCAGATGATGGCCTTCAAGGAGAAAATTTGGAAGCGGATCTACACAAATGGAACTCTGATACAGAAACTGCAGTTGAAATATATTTATTTCTTATAGGGAACAGGAAGCGGGAGACAGCAATGAGGAAAAAACAGAAGATTTCAAAAGTGAAGAGAATAGGAACGTGCCTGGTGGCATGTATCATGATCGCGGCGATGACCATTACTTCTGTGCCCCTGTTTCAAACGGAAGTCCGGGCGGCGGGAGTATCCAATCCCTGGGACGGAAGCAGCAGGGAAGTACCGGAGACGGATGAAGACGGTACTTATCTGATCCATAACGGTGCGCAGCTTGCCTGGTTTGCAGATCAGGTCAACAGCGGAAATGGTGAGATCAACGCGAGACTGGAAGATTATATTTATCTGAATAAGTATAATACCTCCCACAAATGGGTGATCATCGGAGACAGCCAGGAGCATCCGTACAAGGGAACCTTTGACGGAAACGGACAGAAAATTGTGTACATGAATGTGGAGATCAATGGGAATATGCCGGAAAAACGCTATGCGGGTCTGTTTGGCGTCATCGACGGCGGAAGTGTCCGCAACCTGACAGTGCTTGGAAAAGTCATGAGTAACTATGCAAGCTATACCACCGACGGGGCCAACGACCAGTTTTACTCCGGAAGCGGCGGTGTGGCCGGTTATCTGAAAAACGGAAGTATCGTAAACTGTGTAAACTATACGAGAACCACCATGGAGGGAGATGCCCTGTATCGAAATGCGGGCGGTATCGCCGGTATCAGCGAGGGCGTGATCTCCCGGTGTGAAAACTATGGAAAGATATCCACCACGGTAGTGATCGCGCAGAACCATGTAGGTGGTATCGTGGGTCTGGTGTCCGGTGCCAATGCGGAAGTAACCACCAGTGTCAACCATGCCAATGTGCAGGGATATTATTGTGTGGGCGGTATTGCCGGAGCGGTAAAAGCCGGAGCGGAAGTACACCTGAGTGCCAATTACGGCGATGTCAAGGGTAACGGTATCATCGGTGGTGTGGCAGGAAGAGTGTCCACTACCGGCATGTACAGTAATGGCAGCGCAAAGGAATGTGCGGTTTACGATGTCTATAACTTAGGGCAGGTCAGCGGTTATGGAACCACAGCCGGAAGTGAGATGGGCGGTATCGTGGGCGAAGCCGGATATGAGAACTGGAAGCAGGAGGCACTGCCTCCGATGCCGGTGATTGAGCGGGCCTATTCCGTGCCGATCAGCAGTGGTGTGGCCAGAAACGGCGGCATCATCGGTTATCTGCTGAGCGGATGTTATGGAACGGTATATGCCATCAGTTCTTCCAGTTACGGACCGAATGTGGTGGGAGCCACCAACAACCGTGCGGTGAAGATTCTCGGGGAAGCACGGAAAGTGACGGAAGATGAGATGAAGAGTGAAGTGGTGCTGGAAAAACTCGGCAGCGCTTTTACCGCATCCAATGCCTATGATACGGAGAACAAAGGGTATCCGAAGCTGGCATGGCAGAGTCTTCCGACAGAACTGCTGGACCGTATTGATGCGGCACAGCTGGAACTGAGCGGCTGGCTCACGGAGAACAACCGCAAGAAATATGGAAAGAATTATGTCCAGATCGAATCTCTGGTCAAAACATACAAAGAGAAACTGTCAGCGGTAGCCTCTGAGGAAGAACTGGATCAGGTCATGAAGGAAGCCAGAGAGAAACTGACCGCCATCAAGCCGGGGGTCGGACAGGATACGGATCTGGCGGATGCCATTGACAATGGTATTATCGCCCTGGAAGAGTATCACAAGCGTCTGGTGAAAGAAAATCCGGATCTGACAGATGACCAGAAGCTGCAGCTGGAGAATGTGCTGACAGCATGGAAAGAAAAACTGGAGACAGCAGAGTCTGAGGATGATGTGCGGCTTCTGGTGCGTGACGGAAAAGATGCATTGGAAGATGAGATTGCATCATTTACTGCAGATAAGAAACTGGAAGAAGTCCGTGCCAATGCGGTACAGGTACTGACAGATTACCGTGCGTCTGAGACTTACGATGTGGTATGGATGCACAAGATCAAACTGGTTCGGGATGGATTTATCAGTGACCTGCAGAAAGCACAGACAGTGGCAGAACTGAACAAGCTGCTGGAGCAGGCGAAAAATGAGATCGACGCCATCATCGACCAGATTCCGGAGACCGGAGCCTGGGATGGTGTGACAAAGACAGAGCCGAAGGCCGATGAAAACGGAGTTTACCAGATCACCAGCGGTGATGAGCTGGCATGGTTTGCAGATCAGGTCAACCAGGGAAAAGGAAGCCTGAATGCCGTGCTCTGTAACGATATCAGTCTCGGTGGAAAATACTGGACACCGATTGGAAAGAGTGCGGATAAGACGTTTTCCGGAACCTTTGACGGGCAGGGACATGTAATCCGCGGTCTCTATCAGGATGTGGAAAGTGATTTTACAGGGCTGTTCGGCGCTGTCCGGGGAGCCGGAGCATCTGTCAGCCATCTGACGGTATCCGGTAATATCAAACTCGGTGGAAGAGTTACCTATGTGGCAGGAATTGCGGGTTATGTGGCAGGGAAGAACAGTGATGCAAAGGCACAAATCACAGACTGTCACAGCAAAGTCAGCATTACGGTAACTGGGATCCGTACACTGGACGCCGGTGTGGCGGGTGTAGCCGGATACAGTACAAATGCAAAAATCACCAACTGCTCAAATGAAGCGACAGTAGAAATCGTATCGGCAGGACGGGGTGGTCTGACGTATTACGCTGGAGGTATTGTGGGCGTGGCACGAACCGGCTGTCAGATCGAGGCTTGCACGAATAAAGGAACGGTCTGGTCTGCACATGCGGCAGGCGGACTGATCGGTGGTATTCTGACATCGGATATATCCTGTCGTTCCAGCTATAATGCAGGAGATATTTCCGGACTTTACTATGCAGGAGGAATCTGTGGAGTTATGCTGAATGATACCGCAGAACTTAACCGGTGCTATACGTCCGGTACTGTCAATGCAAAGGATTCCGGTCTGGCACTGGGTGCACTGTTTGGCAGGATCACCGGAAGTAAGGAGATGATTCTGTTTGCACTGAAGCGTGCGGACAATATCGGACGTACTCTGGTGGGAAGCTCCGGTGATTTCTCTGCCTGCGGTAAATTTGTCAGTGAAAAAGAACTGAAAAGCGATGATATGTTAAACAATCTGAATGCAGGCGGTAACCAGTATATCCACGATTATCTCGGATTCCAGAACGGTTATCCCATCCTTGCCTGGGAAATGACATTGGAAGATTTTCAGGCCGGTTCTATCTCGTCACTGAACAGCAGTGTCAGCGAAGCAGATTACACCGCAGAAAACTGGAAACAGGTGCAGAAGATTCTGGCGGATGCAGCAGACCGGATTCATCAGGCAGCGGATATGGAGGCAGTAGATGCCATTCGAACAGAAACACAGACAGCTTTAAAAGCGATTGAGACACTTGCAGGTGCACAGGAGCGGAAGCTGCAGGAGGCGAAAGAGGAAGCCATCCACCTGCTGGAAAACTATGTGGATCTGGAAAGCTACCGGGATGAGGAAAAGGGCGAGATTCAGTCTCTGATCGCCAATGCGAAGAAATACATTCTGCTGGCAGATACGATTGCGGAAGTAGAACGGCACAGCAGTGAGACAAGAAGCAAGATTGACCGGATTCCGGATGCATGGCAGTATGAGCATCAGCTGGATATGGCAGCGGCAACCCAGGTGGACAGCTATATAATGAATATCGGTGAAGTTATTTATACACCATATGTCAAAATGTCCATTCAGATTGCGAGAACGGCATATGACAGTCTGACGGAGAGACAGAAAAATATGGTAACGGCATATCAGATCTTATTGGATGCTGAGAAACAGTGGGAGATTCTGGAAGCAGAAAACAGTTATACAGACGAAGATCTGGCACTGGCGGCAGAGGTGGATAAACTGATCGATGCAATCGGAAGCGTAACCGAGGACAGCGGAGAGGCAATTGAAAAAGCACGTTATGCCTATGACAGTCTCCCGGAAAAAATAAAAACGATTGTTTCACATCCGGAAGTACTGATACAGGCGGAGCAGACCTATAACCAGCTGAAAGCTTCAAAAGTCGTGGCAGCCATTGCCGGAATCGGAGAAGTGACGCTGGAGAAGAAAGAACAGATTTTTGCTGTTCAGGCGCAGTATGAGACACTGACGGAAATACAGAAAAAACTGGTGACGGATTATAACGTACTGGTGCAGGCAATCCGCAGATATCAGAATCTGGTGGTAGTACAGCCGGTAATCCAGCAGATCCATGAGCTGGGCGGAGTGGAGAGTATCACACTGGAGAGTGGAACAGCCATCATGGCAGCCATTAACATGTACAATGCCCTGACCGGTGAACAGCAGGAACTGGTGACAAATTATGATGTACTGGAAATGCTGATCAGAGTCTATGATTCGAAAGCGGCCATTGATCGTGTAACGCGGCTCATTGACAGTATTGGAGCGGTGAGCAGCGCAAGCGGTTCACAGATTCAGGAAGCAAGGGCAGCGTATGATGCACTGACGCTGGATGAGCAGAAACAGATCCGGAACCTGTCGGTGCTGGAGCATGCGGAAGCAGCCTATGCGGCATTGACACAGAATGGCGCAAATGCACGGCCGGGAACGGGAGAAGGAAATCAGGAGACACTGGAGAGCCTGCGAAACGGAGGCAATACGTTCGGACTCAGTGATCTGGCACAGAACGGCCAGAATATGACCGGGGAAGTGGCAGGAACGATAGAAGGAGTGCTGCCGGAAGAAGCCCATGATGCACAGGCGCAGGATCAGACACAGATTCCGGTGGAAGATACGCAACTTCCGGACTGGCTGGCCAGTCAGCTGGATGAGGGGGCAGCAGAGGACAGTACAGCGGTAAAGACGACCGGAAAGGATGGAACATACCGGACACTTCTGTCGGTACTGGTGATCGTATTTACAACCTGCGGCATTGTGACGATCGGTTTTGCGGTGGCACTGGCTGAGGCAGCAAAAAAACGAAAAGCAACACAGGTTCATTATTAGACAGCAGACCCGGGGCGGATGGATAATAAGCGATAAGAGAAGCATCCGGCGTAAGTCTGATATGAGATACAAGGTATAGAATGAGATCATATGAGGAGAGAGACATGAGAAAGGGCTACAAAGCAAAAAACAGGTGGAGCGCAGGATTTCTCCTGCTGCTCCTTGTGGCAGTCTGGCTGACTGCCATGCCGCGGCAGGTATGGGCCGCAGATCGGTTACCGGATGTAAAGCAGATGGAGGAAGGCATCGTGTCATGGAAGAGCAGTTCGGAAGGTGAGAAGGAACTGCTGACAGGAGAACTGCGTGATCAGGCCGGGAGCGCCGGCAGTGACTGGTTTGCGTTTGATGTGGCGCGCATGGGAAGTGCTACGGAAGAACAACGGGCAGCATACCTGGCCAGATTGCAGGATGCAGTGGAGGCGGTGTATGCAAACAAAGAAGACAGTATGATGAGATTACGGATTTCCGATATTCACCGTATGGCACTGACTGTCATTGCATGTGGTGGGGATCCGGAAAATTTCGGTACGGATCCGGATGGAAATCCCATCAATCTCATTCATGATACCGTATGGAACAGCAACAGCTGCTGGGGAGACCCGGGGGATCAGGGGATCAACGGTTATATCTGGGCACTGTTGACCATTGACGCAAAGAATTATCAGGAGCCGGAAGGCGCTGAGTGGACCAGAGAAAAACTGATCAGTGAACTGTTATCCCGACAGCTGGCAGATGGCGGTTTCGGACTGATCAAGACAGACCCTTCTGATGTGGATTTGACTTCCATGGTACTGACGGCATTGGCGCCTTATCGGGGACAGGACAAGACATATACTTATACCGGAATCATTTCCGGGCAGGAAGAGACATCCACTGTGGATGCGGTGGCAGAGAAAGCGTTCGCACGCTTAAGCGAGCTGCAGGCAGATGACGGAAGCATGCTGACTTACGATGAACGTACTTCCGAGAGTACCGCATGGGCGATGATCGCTCTGGCATCCTGGGGCAGAGATCCGGAGCAGGATGGTGCCTTTATAAAAAATGGTAAAACACTCATCGACGGTATGCAGACATTCTGTCTGGCAGATGGTGGTATCATCCATAGCCTGGATAGCGATGAGAAAGAAACTGAGGGCAATAACATGGCCGGTTATCAGACACTTTACGGTCTGGAGGCAGTGCGCCGTCTCTGGGAAGGACAGACGAGACTGTTCGAGATGACAGATGCACAGACGGTTTCTGCAGATGCCATTGCGGCAGCAGATAAGAAGCTTCCGGCACTGAGCGATACAGATACAACAGATACACGCAGCAGCGAGGAAGTGGAGGCGGATGTCAGCAACAGAACCTTATATCTGACTGCTGGTATTGCCGTTGTGATCGTTGTGGTGGTTGTGATTTTCCTTGTTCTGGTATTAAAAGAGAGCAAAAAGAAAAAAGCGTCGGCACAGAATGCGCAGCTTGACGACGATGATGATGACGAGTGGTAAGGACAGGATGATGGCATGAAAAAAAATATTGTAATGATTGGAATCATGCTGGTACTGGCACTGGTTCTGATAAGAGGAACCAAAATTCAGTCCGTGGACGAATACTATCTGACGCATATGGAGGATATTCAGGAAGATTCCGAGACCGTTACGATCAGTATCAAATGTGATACCCTGCGTCAGCCTGAGAACTGGGAAAAACTAAACAAACAGTTGAAGGATGAAAAATATGTTCCGAACGATGGTGTCATTCTTCCGGAAACGACCTATGTACTGCGAAAAGGCGATACGGCATTTGATATTTTGAAACGCGCCTGCCAGTACAACAAAATTTCCATGGAATACAACGGTCCGGACACGAACAAGTACAGCACGGTGTTTATCCGCGGCATTAATCATGTCACGGACTATTCCTGTGGAGAACTGTCCGGCTGGATGTATAAGGTAAACGGCAGTTTCCCGGGGAAGGGACCAAGTGCTTATAAGCTGAAGGACAAAGATACGATCGAGTGGGTATATACCTGTGATCTTGGCAGAGATGTCGGAGACGACTATTATGAAAAGATAAAAAATCAGAAAAACAAAAAGAATGGAAACAAAACAGATTCTGAGAAACAAGACACAGAGAAAGAATCAGCAGGAGAGGGGGATGCAAAATGAATGGGTATGAAAGTTATCATCCTGCCGTACAGTTTCTGTACTATGCACTGGCTGTCGGATTTTCCATGGTCAGCATGCATCCGGTGGTGATCGCGGCATCCATAATTGGCGGAATGCTGTTGTTCAGCATCCGAAATACTCCTCGCAAAATTGTAGAAGAATTGTTTTTTTTCTTCTGTCTGTTTTTTATGCTGGCAGTGATGAATCCGATATTTATTCACAGCGGTGAGACCATTTTGTTTTTTATGAATGATAATCCTGTGACGCTGGAAGCACTGATCTATGGAACAGTTTCGGCCGGTATGCTGGTGGGCGTGCTGCTCTGGTGTAAATGTTATACGACAATTCTGACTACAGACAAATTCCTGTATCTGTTTGGAAAAATCATTCCAAAGATGGGACTGATCCTGTCTATGGTATTCCGGTTTATTCCGCTGTTTAAACTGCAGATCCATAAGATCAATCAGGCTCAGAAGACCATGGGACTTTATGCCACAGACAGTATTCCGGACAAAATCGGCGGCGGTATGCGTGTTTTTGACAGTCTGCTTGCCTGGTCGATGGAAAACTCCATTGACACGGCGGATTCAATGAAAGCAAGAGGATATGGTCTGCCGGGAAGAACCAGTTTTACACTGTTTAAGTTTCAGACCAGAGATGCCATTGTAATGGGGATCATGGGTGTGCTGGCAGTGATCACACTGTTTTGTTTCCTGAAAGGATCTTTTGAAATGTATTATTATCCGTATGTAGCTGATATCAAAACAGACCATCTGGCTGTTGTCGGATATGTAAGTGTTTTAATATTTATGTGTATTCCGGGTATTTTGGAATTGAAGGAGAAAGTGTTATGGAGTTACTTAAAGTCGAAAATCTGACTTTTACATATCCGAAGCAGAATCCGGATGCGGCTGAGCCAGAACCGACGCTTCAGAATGTATCTTTTCAGGTGCAGGAAGGAGCGTTTGTGGTGGTTTGCGGAGAATCCGGATGTGGCAAGACCACGTTGCTGAAACTGCTGAAGCGAGAGCTTGCCCCGGCAGGAGAACGTTCCGGAAACATCTGGTTTCACGGCGTGGAACAGGCAGCGTTGACGGAACGGGAAGCTGCCTGTGAGATTGGATTTGTTTTACAGAATCCGGAGAATCAGACAGTAACAGATAAAGTCTGGCATGAACTTGCGTTTGGGCTGGAAAATATGGGGGTACCGACCCCGGTCATTCGTCGTCGAGTGGCAGAGATGGCATGTTTTTTTGGAATTGATGACTGGTTCCGGAAAAAAACCACAGAACTTTCCGGGGGTCAGAAACAGCTGCTGAACCTTGCAGCTGTCATGGTCATGCAGCCAAAACTGCTGATATTGGATGAACCGACAAGCCAGTTGGATCCGATCGCAGCTTCTGACTTTATCAATACACTGCGAAAAATCAACAAGGAACTTGGCCTGACCATCATTATGACAGAACATCGTCTGGAGGATGTTTTCCCGGTGGCAGATCAGGCGCTGATCATGGACCAGGGCAGAGTCTTGTTGATGGAGCCGCCGCGGCAGGCCGGTAAAGATCTGAAAAAACTGAATTCAAATCACAAGATGCTGGTTGGTATGCCAAGCGCCCTGCGGATTTATCATGGACTGGATGTGGAAGAGGAAGAGTGTCCGCTGACTGTCCGTGACGGGCGGATGTTTCTGGAAAAGAATTACCGCAATGAAATCCGCCATTTTGAACGGAAGAATGAGACTGTTTCCGAGGATGCACCGTTTGTCATGCGCATGAAGGATATCTGCTTCCGGTATGCGAAGGATCTGCCGGATGTGCTGGATGGGGTAGCACTGTCCGTACGCCAGGGCGAGATTATCAGCCTTCTGGGTGGAAACGGTGCAGGCAAGACAACACTGTTGAAAATCATCTCCGGAACCTGCAAACCGTACCGCGGCAAAATTGAAGTATTTGGGAAGCGTCTGCAGAAATATTCCGGAAAAGAGCTGTATGTGAACAAACTGGCATTTCTGCCACAGAACCCACAGACTGTATTCTTAAAAATGACTGTGCGGGAAGATTATGCAGAAGTGCGAAGAACGATGGGATACAGCAAAGAACAGATGGCACAAAAGACAGAGGAGATTGCTGCGACGCTGCACATCGAACACCTGCTGGACCGCCATCCGTACGATCTCAGCGGCGGCGAGCAGCAGAAAGCAGCCATTGGAAAAATTCTGCTGCTGCAGCCGAAACTGCTTCTGTTAGATGAGCCGACGAAAGGCATTGATGCCTGGTCCAAACGGCAGCTTGGAATGCTTCTGAAACAGTTGAAACAACAGGGCATTACTATTATCATGGTAACCCATGATGTGGAGTTTGCAGCAGAAGTTTCTGACCGCTGCGGACTGTTTTTTGATCATGAGATCACATCTCTGGATGTACCGGAGGAATTTTTCTGTAATAATAACTATTATACGACGGCAGCCAACCGTATTTCCCGCAAGGCTTTTGATAACACCATTACCTGTGAGGAAGTCATTGCTTTGTGCAGGCAGAACGGAAAAAAAACGGATACTTCTGTACAGATGCAGGAGCGGAGGTAGCATATGAGCAGTGAAAAACGACGAATCAGGAATGATGTGATCATGATCGGCAGCATAGTGGCGTTGATCGTTCTTGGCGTGCGATTATTTTCTGACCGGAGGTATACGCTGGTGTCCATGATGATCGCATTTCTGGCATGCTTCTTTTTCTATCTGACTTATGAGAAGAAAGAAGGCAGTATCCGCCGGATGGTCATGATCGCAGTTATGACGACCATCACGGTCATCAGCAGACTGATCTTCGGTGTAGTGCCCGGCTTCAAACCGATGTCAGCCATTATCATTCTGACCGGTATTTTTATGGGGCCGGAGTGTGGGTTTCTGGTAGGATCCCTCTCTGCACTGACTTCGAATATTTTCTTTGGACAGGGGCCATGGACTCCGTTTCAGATGCTGACATGGGGAATCATCGGATTTCTGTCCGGACTTCCGGGGATGCGAAAAGTGCTGCGCAACCGCATACCGCTGATAATCTGGGGCATGCTGATGGGAATGCTGTATTCCGGTATTATGGATATCTGGACAGTGCTGGATCTGACAGGTGTGTGGTCCTGGAAACGGTATCTGATGGCACTGAGCACAGCTGTACCATATATTATTGCCTATATGTCATCCAATGTGGTCTTTTTGATGATTGGATTAAAACCGTTGGGTGAGAAGCTGAATCGTGTGCAGACGAAGCATGGGATTTTTTAATCACAGTTCACCCATCACATGTATTCAGGTAATGATCATGCTTGTATGAGGAATTACCTGGATACATAGTGACGGAATCGGTTGCTTTTTTTCTATCAGTTATGTTATACTAAGTCCGCTTACATAAAACGCAGTACATATATGCGTTTATTTATGTAAGCGGACTTAGATTTTTGTTACTACACAGAATCCGAAGAAAATTTAAAGAGATTGTTTAGTGAGGAGTTGAGAAGATGTTTAAAGTGAATGACAACTATCAGAAACTTCCGGGCAGCTATCTGTTCAGCACGATTGCAAAAAAAGTAAGTGCATACCAGGCTGCAAATCCGGAGAAAACATTGATTCGTCTTGGAATCGGTGATGTTACCCAGCCACTGGCACCTGCAATTATCGATGCAATGCATGGTGCAGTTACAGAAATGGGAAATGCAGAGACCTTCCACGGTTATGCACCGGATCTCGGATATGAGTTCCTGCGCACTGCCATTGCGGACAATGACTATAAAGCAAGAGGATGCGACATCAGCGCAGATGAGATTTTTGTATCCGACGGAGCAAAGAGTGATTCCGGAAATATCCAGGAGATTTTTTCCGTAGATAACCGCATCGCTGTATGTGATCCGGTTTACCCGGTTTATGTGGATTCCAATGTTATGGCAGGCAGAACCGGTACTTACGATCCGAAAACTGAGATGTGGAGCAATGTCATCTACATGCCATGCACAAAAGAGAACAATTTCGTTCCGGAGTTCCCGAAGGAAGATCCGGACATCATTTATCTGTGTCTGCCAAATAATCCGACAGGTACTACCATCACAAAAGACCAGCTGCAGGAGTGGGTTGACTATGCCAACCGGATCGGTGCAGTGATCATTTATGACGGTGCATACGAAGCATACATTTCCGAGGATAATGTAGCTCATACGATCTATGAGTGCGAAGGCGCAAGAACTTGTGCCATCGAGCTGAAGAGTTTTTCAAAAAATGCCGGATTTACAGGTGTCCGTCTCGGATATGCCGTTGTTCCGAAAGACTTGAAATGCGGCGAGGTATCCTTGCATCAGATGTGGGCAAGACGTCACGGAACCAAATTCAACGGAGCTCCGTACATCGTACAGCGTGCCGGTGAGGCTGTATACAGCGAGGCAGGCAAAGCACAGTTAAAAGAACAGGTTGCATATTATATGAAAAATGCAGCAGCCATCAAAGGCGGACTGCAGAACGCAGGCTTCGAGGTGTTTGGCGGTGTGAACGCACCATATATCTGGTTAAAGACACCGGATCAGATGACATCCTGGGAGTTTTTCGATTACCTGCTTGAAAAGGCAAACGTTGTAGGTACACCGGGATCCGGATTCGGACCGAGTGGAGAGGGATACTTCAGACTGACAGCATTTGGAACGTATGAGAATACACTTGCTGCTCTGGAGCGCATCAAAGCGTTATAGGAAATTAAGATAAAAACTGTCGCATTTCGGTGCGACGGTTTTTTAAAATTAAGAAAATCTATTTGCTTTCATTGTAAATAGTGGTTTGAACATGCGCATTTTAATGCGTGGCAAAAGAAAACACAAGAGAAAAGACGTCTTAGTCTGTCTCTTGTGTTTTCTTGCATTTATTTCTTGAAAGATGCACGTTTTCTTAAAGTCGGATCAAGGATCTTCTTACGGATTCTCAGGCTTTCCGGAGTTACTTCCAGAAGCTCATCGGTATCAATGAAGTCAAGTGCCTGCTCCAGACTCAGAATTCTCGGCGGTGTCAATGTCAGTGCCTCGTCAGCAGAAGAGGAACGTGTATTGGTCAGATGTTTCTTTTTGCAGACATTTAATTCGATATCCTCACCACGGGAACACTGTCCGATGACCATGCCGGAGTATACTTTTTCACCAGGTCCGATAAACAGGGAACCACGCTCCTGTGCGGAGAACAGACCGTATGCTACGGACTCACCAGACTCGAAAGCAATCAGGGAACCAAGTTTACGATACTGGATATCTCCACGGTATGGTTCATAGCCACAGAAGATGGTGTTGATGATGCCGTTACCTTTTGTGTCTGTCATAAAGTCGCCACGGTAACCGATGAGACCACGGGACGGAATTTTGAATTCCAGACGGGTATAACCGCCGCTGATGCTTCCCATATTCTGCAGCTCACCTTTACGCTGGCTCAGTTTCTCGATAACAACACCGGTGAACTCATCCGGTACATCGATGTAAGCCTGTTCCATTGGCTCTGTTTTTTTGCCATTCTCATCTGTATGGTACAGAACTTCTGCTTTACTTACTGCAAATTCATAACCTTCACGACGCATGTTCTCGATCAGAACAGACAGATGCAACTCGCCACGACCGGATACTTTGAAGCTGTCGGCACTGTCGGTTTCCTCTACACGGAGGGAAACATCTGTGTTCAGCTCTTTGAAGAGACGGTCACGGATATGACGGGAAGTAATGTATTTTCCTTCCTGACCTGCCAGCGGGCTGTCATTTACGATGAAATTCATGGAGATGGTCGGCTCGGAAATCTTCTGGAACGGGATCGCTACCGGATTTTCCGGATCACAGATCGTATCACCGATATGGATATCTGCAATACCGGAGATCGCTACGATGGATCCGATCTTTGCTTCTTTTACTTCTACTTTATTTAATCCGTCAAACTCATACAGTTTGCTGATGCGGACTTTTTTCTGTTTTTCCGGATCGTGTGCGTTCAGCATGATGGCATCCTGGTTCACACGCAGGCAGCCGTTGTCGACTTTGCCGACACCGATACGTCCAACGTACTCATTGTAGTCGATGGTACTGATCAGAACCTGTGTGTTTGCATCCGGATCACCTTCCGGAGCCGGAATGTAGTTTAAGATTGTCTCAAACAGCGGCATCATATCTTTCGGCTCGTCGTCAAGACTCAGGGTTGCATAACCGTTCTTTGCAGATGCGTAAACGAATGGGCAGTCAAGCTGCTCATCGGAAGCATCCAGATCCATGAACAGTTCCAGAACTTCGTCGATGACTTCATCCGGTCTTGCCTCAGGACGATCAATTTTGTTAATGCAGACGATAACCGGAAGATTTAGTTCCAGTGCTTTCATCAGAACGAATTTTGTCTGAGGCATAGCACCCTCAAATGCGTCAACCACAAGGATAACGCCATTTACCATTTTCAGGACACGCTCTACCTCTCCTCCGAAATCAGCATGACCCGGAGTATCAATGATGTTGATTTTTGTATCTTTGTAAAATACTGCAGTATTTTTAGACAGAATCGTGATTCCTCGTTCACGCTCGATGTCATTGGAATCCATGACACGTTCCTGCACTTCCTGATTCTGACGGAAGACGCCGGATTGTTTCAGCAGCTCGTCTACCAGTGTTGTTTTGCCGTGGTCTACGTGAGCGATGATAGCAATATTACGAATGTCCTCTCTTTTTGTTTTCATTACATGTATCCTTCCTTCTGAATAAATCAGTTGTTTATAGTTTCGTCTATCGAAATGATAGAAAATGTAGTCTTTATATCAGTGCAACCAATTTATTTTATCACAAAATGAGAATTTGACAAGAGGAAGAATAAAAAATGTTATCGACAAAAATAACTATAATATTCATTCACTGAATGATACATTATGGGAGCCGGAAGACAAAAGCTGCTGCAGAAAACCCAGACCACAGAGGGGAACGTTTCTGCTGAAGTTCAGGTTCTAAACGCGAAAAAAAAGAATAAATTAAAAACACAAGGAAGTACATGTAGAAAGATACATGTGAAGAAGGGAGCACAATTATGACAGATAAATTGTTTGAAAACAACCAGGTGACAATGATGGGTGAGATTGTTTCAGCGTTTCAATTCAGTCATGAAGTATTTGGAGAAGGTTTTTACATGGTGGAACTGGCGGTGAGCCGTCTGAGTAATTATTCCGATTATATCCCGCTGATGGTTTCAGAACGCCTGATCGATACTGAACAGGATTACACCGGGCAGTTCATCCGGATCAGCGGACAGTTCCGGTCTTATAACCGCCATGAAGAAAAGAAAAATCGTCTTGTGCTGTCGGTGTTTGTCAGAGAACTGGAGTTTTTGGATGAGATAGATGAAAATGAGAAAACAAACCAGATCTTTCTGGATGGCTATATCTGCAAAGAACCGATTTACCGAAAAACGCCTCTGGGAAGGGAGATTGCCGATGTGCTGCTGGCAGTGAACCGGTCTTATGGAAAGTCAGATTACATACCATGCATCTGCTGGGGCAGAAATGCACGGTTTGCCTCCGGGTTCACAGTGGGATGCCACATTCAGATCGTTGGCAGGGTGCAGAGCCGGGAATATGTCAAACGGATCAGTGAGGAAGAAGTGGAGCACCGGGTGGCATACGAAGTATCTGTGAGTAAGGTGGATCTGTTGGAAGACGAATAGAAATATTTGCATTTTTTGGATAAATGTGCTATCTTAAATCCGGTTTGAGGATCGTTCTGATGCTGCAAATGTAGAAATAAAGCATCCGATACAGAATATGCAGGCTGCAAAGAAGCATATGTGACTTCAAAGGAGGAGACTATGAGTACAGGAAAAATACAGGTATATTATGGTGCCGGCAGGGGAAAGACATCGGCGGCATTAGGATATGCCATTCATGAGGCAAGCAAGGGAGAATCCGTCATTGTAATTCAGTTTTTAAAACGGAAAGATGAAGATGAGATCAGCTTTCTCGGACGTCTCGAACCGGAGATCCGTCTGTTTCGTTTTCAGAAATCAGAGAAATATTACAATGAACTGCCGGATGAAGGACAGTTAGAAGAGCAGATGAATATGAAAAACGGCATCAATTATGCCAGAAAGGTACTGCAGACAGGGGAGTGCAATATTCTGATCCTGGATGAGGTACTGGGACTCCTGAATGAGCAGATTGTGTCAGAAGAGGAGATTCTTCAGTTGATGGAACTGAAATCCGATGATATGGATCTGATCATGACCGGACAGATCATCAGCGACGGTATCATTACTCATGCAGATGAGGTGTATGAAATCTGCATCAAAAAGGAAGGATAGAAGAAATCCTTCTGTGAACTATAATAAATATGTGAAAAGTCTGTATAAAAATACAAACCGAAGGTTGACAATTCTGTTTGAAAGTGTTATATTGAGCACCAACAAAACATTAACAGATAGAGGTTGCGTGGATTAAGAGTAATCTGCCGTATGTTCCGATTCACAGATGAGGGCAGAGGAAAGGAAGACACGCCGAAAGAATATATGGGAACGGCTGTATATTGCTTGGGGGCAATGTGAAGAACATTGTAACTGTCATCGGAAACGATGGTGCGCTATCACTGAAATAGGACGTTTAATTCGTTTGTGTATTTAAGACATGAATCAGTTTCAGGAACCAGCGCGTGAGCTGGTTCATTTTTTTGTCAATCTATTCAGAAAAAGCAGTAATTCGTTTCGTTTGTTGAAAGTATATAGGTAGGAGGAGTTTGAAATGCCAATTTTCAAAGGAGCAGGTGTTGCAATTGTTACACCGATGAAAGAGAATTTAGAAGTTAACTATGAACTGCTGGAGAGAAACATCAATTATCAGATTGATAACGGTACAGATGCCATTATTATTGCCGGTACAACCGGTGAGAGTGCAACTTTATCCGAAGAAGAACATAAAAAAGTTGTAAAAGCAGCCATTGAGTTTACAAAACACCGTGTTCCGGTCATTGCAGGAACCGGTTCTAACAGTACGCAGACAGCCATCGAGCTTTCTCAGGAAGCTGACAAAGACGGTGCAGATGCTGTTCTGATCGTAACACCTTACTATAACAAAGCAACACAGAAAGGTCTTATTGCACATTATACCAGCGTTGCAAATTCTATCAAAGTGCCGGTGATCATGTACAATGTTCCGTCCAGAACAGGCTGTGGACTAAATCCGGAGACCATCGCACATCTGGTAAAAAATGTAGATAATATCGTAGGTCTGAAAGATGCCACCGGAGATCTGTCTCACGCAGCAAAAACCATGAACCTGTGTGACGGAAAACTGGAACTGTATTCCGGAAATGATGATCAGGTAGTTCCGCTGTTATCACTGGGCGGTCTGGGTGTAATTTCTGTATTATCTAATATCGCACCGCGCCAGACCCATGATATCGTGATGGAGTTTCTGGAGGGAGATTATAAGAAAGCAGCAAAATTACAGCTGGATGCAATTCCACTGATCAACGCATTATTCTGTGAAGTAAACCCGATTCCGGTAAAAACAGCCATGAACATGCTTGGCTGGGAAGCAGGTCCGCTGAGAGCACCACTGTGTGAGATGGAAGATGCACACAAGGAGATGCTCCGTCAGGAAATGATCAGATACGGTTTATTAAAATAAATACAATAAATTGTCTTGCCCCCGCATGATGTGCGGGGGTATTATTAAATAGAAAGATTACGGAGGAAGATAAATTATGACAAAAGTAATTATGAATGGATGCAACGGACATATGGGTCATGTGATCAGTGATCTGTGTGAAAAAGATCCTGAGATTGAGATCGTGGCAGGCATTGACATCAACACGGAGCAGCATTACGGCTATCCGGTATTTGCAAATATTGGAGACTGCGATGTGGCAGCTGATGCCATTATTGATTTTTCACATGTCAGCTGTATTGATGCTCTTATGGCATATTGCGTATCCCGTCAGATTCCGGTGGTTGTATGTACCACAGGTCTTTCCGGTGAGCAGGACGCTCTGTTAAAAACATCCAGCGAGAAAGTCGCTGTATTGAAATCAGCAAATATGTCTCTGGGTGTGAATACTTTGATGGAATTGCTTCAGACGGCTGCAAAAGTGCTGGCTCCGGCAGGATTTGACATGGAAATCGTGGAGAAACATCACAATCAGAAGCTGGATGCTCCGAGCGGAACTGCCATTGCGCTGGCTGATTCCATGAATGAAGCACTGGATGAGGCATATTCCTACAAATATGACCGTTCTCAGGAACGTAAGAAACGTGACAAATATGAGATCGGCATTCAGGCGGTCCGCGGCGGTAATATCGTCGGTGAACATGAAGTAATCTTTGCAGGAACGGATGAAGTGATCACATTCAAACATACTGCATATTCCAAAGCCATCTTTGGTAAGGGAGCCATTGAGGCAGCAAAATATCTGGCAGGAAAATCAGCCGGATTTTACGGAATGGCAGATGTGATCAAGAGCGCATCCTAAAACACGAACGATTTAATAAGGGGGGTAACCAGGCATGGAAAATGCAGATATCAAGTATTTGAAGGTACTGGCAACACAATATCCAAACATTGCAGCAGCAGCGACAGAAATCGTCAATCTGAAGGCAATCTTAAGTCTGCCGAAAGCCACAGAGCATTTTATTACAGACGTTCACGGGGAATATGAACAGTTTCGGCATGTTATGTGCAACGGTTCCGGAGCCGTACAGCGCAAGATTGAAGACGAATTCGGAAGTTCTCTTGGAATTCCGGAGAAACGTACCCTGGCAACACTGATCTATTATCCGGAATTGAAGATCAAACAGATCGAGGGAAAACTGACACAGCGGGAAAATCTGGAAGACTGGTATAAAGTGACGATCTTCCGTCTGATCCGCGTATGTAAAAATGCATCATCCAAGTATACCCGTTCCAAAGTGCGGAAATCATTGCCAAAAGATTTTGCATATATTATTGAGGAACTGATGACAGGAAGACCGGATGTGGCAGATCAGGAAGCATATTATAATGAAATCATCAACTCTGTCATCCACACCGGCAGAGCCGCACAGCTGATCATTGATTTCTGCTATCTGGTGCGCAGATTTACCGTAGATCATCTGCATGTGGTAGGCGATATTTTTGACCGAGGTCCATACCCGCATCTGATCATGGATGATCTGATGACTCATCATTCTGTGGACATCCAATGGGGAAACCACGATATCCTGTGGATGGGAGCAGCGGCCGGTTCCGTACCATGTATGTGCAATATGCTGCGTATTTCCGCCCGTTACGGCAACCTGGCGATTCTGGAGGATGCGTACGGGATCAATATGATCCCACTGATGCGGCTTGCCATTGATTGCTATCAGGGACATGCAAGTAAGACATTCAATGTTCATGTGCGGGATGATGATAAGGAATACGACAGGGATTATGCAGAGATGGATGCCATGATGCACAAAGCCATCACCATCATTCAGTTCAAGGTGGAAGGGCAGCTGATCAAGAAGCATCCGGAGTGGAATATGAAGGAACGTCTGCTGCTGGACAAGATTGATTATAAGCAGGGAACCATCAAACTGGGCGGCAAAGAATATCCGTTGAATGACACCTATTTTCCGACCATTGATCCAAAGGATCCATATAAACTGACGCATGAAGAGGAAGACGTAGTGGAACGACTGAAAAACAGCTTTCTCGGCAGTGAGCGTCTGCAGCGTCATATCCGGTTCCTGTATACAAAAGGAAGCCTCTATAAAGTATATAATGGAAACCTGCTGTATCATGGATGCGTGCCGTTGAATGAGGATGGCAGTTTTATGAAAGTCAGGATTTTTGACAAAACTTACAGTGGAAAGGCGTTGTACGATATTCTGGAGCATTATGCCAGAAAAGGATATTATTCCATTGATCCGCAGGAGAAGCAACGAGGTGAGGATATCCTGTGGTTTATCTGGAAAAACAAACATTCACCGGTGTTTGGAAAAGAACGTATGGCGACGTTTGAGCGTTACTTTATTGATGCCACGGAAACGCACGAAGAGCCAAAAAATGCTTACTACCGTCTCTTTGAGAAGGAAGAGATCGTAGATAAGATTCTGAAGGAATTCGGACTTCCGGTGCAGGGGGCACATATCATTAACGGTCATATTCCGGTCATTGTGAAAAAAGGTGAATCACCGGTAAAATGCGGCGGCAAGCTGTTGGTCATTGACGGTGGATTTTCCAAGGCATATCAGCCGAAGACCGGCATCGCCGGCTACACGCTGATCTACAACTCCTACGGTCTGGTATTGGCAGCACATGAGCCATTTACTTCTATGGAAGATACGGTGCTGAATGAGACTTGCATCCATTCCCATATCGTCATGGAACAGAATGTGGTGAAACGGAAAACCGTAAACGATACCGATACCGGAAAGGTATTGCGGGAGAATATTGCGGAACTGGAAGAACTGCTGCAGGCGTATCGAAGTGGTATGCTGGTGGAGAAGTTCTGAAAAACAGAATAATGAGATTCGAAAGAGGAATCAGCTGATTTTATATTTATTTTAGAATTGCTGCTTCCTCTTTTTGTTGACAATAATGATTAACAGTGTTAATATTTAGCGACAGTTAATTGTTAACACTGTTAAATATTGGGACGAGAAAAGCGTTCTCACTGAAGAGCATATGGAATGATAAGAGCAGTGGGGTGTTTTGGAGCATAAGGAAAGGAGGACTATCCGGGAGTTATGGAAAATGCAAAGGATAAGAAAGAGGAACAGACAAAGAATGCGGATACTTCTGCAGCGCGTGAGATGGGATGCAGCTGTGCCGGATATATGGAACGGATAAAGGCCATAGACTCGATGGAAGATATGGAGCAGAACGTGTGGGAGGCACTGCATATGTTTCGAAAACTGAATATCGGAAGTATTCTTCCACACCTGAACAAAGGCGAGTTTGTATTGATGAACGGCATTTACCATGTGCAGAAGAAAATCGGTTCCGGGCCTGGTGTAAAGATGTCTGATCTGGCGGAATATACGCATGCACTGCCACCGGCAGTGTCACGCAGTATCAAAGCATTGGAAGAAAAAGGATATGTCAGACGTTTTGTGGATCAGAAAGACCGAAGAAATACACTGGTGGAGATTACAAAATCCGGGCAGGAAGTTCTGGATGAATCCAATGAGATTACGAATGAATTTATCCGCCGGGTATTTGAAAAAACGGATAAAGAAGAAATGGCGCGGCTGGTGAGTTATATTCACCAGCAATATGATCTGGCCAAAGAAGAACTGGAAAAAATTCGGCAGAGCCAGAAGAAAGCAGCTGATAAGCATACCGGTGCAAATCATAGTGCGAATGTCCGCTTTACAGACAGCTGAATTTGGAAACGCTTAGCGTAGTAGTAGTAAACAGAAAGGAAATCACGGAAATGAAGAAGATTTTTAAGAACATGATTCTGTACTGGAAGACGATTCTTGTGATCGTGGCAGTGCTTGTGCTCCAGGCATACTGTGATCTGGCATTGCCGACTTATACTGCAGATATCATCGATGTGGGAATTCAGAACAAGGGTATCGAGTACAGTCTTCCAGAGGAGATAACAGCGGAGGAATATGAAGATGCACAGCTTTTTATGACAAAAGAAGAAAAAACGCTGTGGGCATCCAGCTATGAAGCGACACAGCATGAGACATATGAGTGTTCAGTGACAGACAAAGAGACGCTGGGGGAGCTGGATTCCGAATTTGCCATACCGCTGATCCTGAATTATCAGATGTCCCGGATGGAAGAAGCACAGTTCAAAAAACTGCTTGCAGAGCAGACCGGCGGGGACGTATCGGTATATGAACAGATGAGTCTGGAGCAGATTGGCCAGATGATGGGAACAGAGTTGAAAGTATCAGAAAAAGATGTGGAACAGGAGGATGGAAGTACACAGACGGTAACCTGTGTGGATATCCGTCCGATGTTTGAAGCAATGATCAAGAGCGGGCAGATGGATGAGGATGCAGTGCTTTCCATGCGGGATTCCACGCAGAAAATGGTGGATGCCATGGGAGATTCCATGATCACGGCCAGCAAAGCAGCCTATGCGGCATCCTGCGATGAAGCAGCCGGTCTGAACCTGGCACAGATCCAGACATCCTATCTGTGGAAAAAAGGATTGCAGATGGCTGGTCTGGCTGCAATTATGATGGCCTGCGCTATTTTTGTATCCTATCTGGCATCCAAAGTGGGAGCCGGTGTGGGACGTTCTCTGCGCGGTCGCCTGTATGAGAAAGTCATGCATTTTTCCAATGCGGAGATGGAGCATTTCTCCACAGCATCTCTGATCACTCGAAGTACTAATGATGTACAGCAGATCCAGATGGTGACAGCAATCTTTCTGCGGATGCTTGCCTACGCACCGATCCTTGGTATCGGCGGTATCATCAAAGTAATACAGACAAGATCCGGCATGGGCTGGCTGATCGTAGCGGCGGTCATCGTGATCTTTGCATTTGTCATGATCCTGATGAGTGTGGCACTGCCGAAGTTCAGGCAAATGCAGGAAAAAGTGGATGGTGTCAATCTGGTTTCCAGAGAGATTCTTACCGGTCTTCCGGTTATCCGTGCATTCCGTCGTGAGGATAAAGAGGAAGAACGGTTTGACGGTGTGAACCGTGAACTGACAAAGACCATGCTTTTCACAAACCGTGTCATGACGCTGATGATGCCCGGCATGATGCTGATCATGTATGCCCTGACCGTAGCCATTGTCTGGGTGGCAGCTAAAAAAATAGATCTTGGAGTGATGCAGGTTGGTTCCATGACTGCATTTATCACGTATGCGATGCTGATCGTTATGGCATTCCTGATGCTGACAATGATGTCTGTTATGCTTCCGCGTGCCGGTGTGGCAGCAGACCGTATTGATGAAGTATTGCATACAGATTTTACAATCCGGGAAGCAACAGAACCGAAACATATCGAAACATCAGAGGGTGTGTTGAAATTTGACCATGTGGATTTCACATATCCGGGCAGCAGGGAGCCGGCGATTCACGACATTGACTTCACTGCTTATCCGGGGCAGACTACGGCGATCATCGGAAGTACCGGTTGTGGAAAATCTACGATCGTGAATCTGATTCCGCGTCTGTATGATGTGACGAAGGGAAGCATAACACTGGACGGTATTGATATCCGGGAACTTTCTATGAAAGACCTGCGTCAGCAGATTGGATTTGTACCGCAAAAAGGTGTGTTGTTTTCCGGAACGATTGCGTCCAACCTGCGTTTTGGAAACGCCGAAGCAACGGATGCCCAGGTAGTTCAGGCAGCACAGATTGCCCAGGCGGAAGAATTTATCGAAGAAAAACCGGAGAAATATGAATCTCCGATCTCTCAGGGCGGAACGAACGTGTCCGGAGGACAGAAGCAGCGTCTTGCCATTGCCCGTGCCATCGCAAAACATCCGAGAATCTTTGTGTTTGATGACAGCTTTTCCGCACTGGATTTGAAGACAGATGCAAAACTGAGGAAAGCACTCTCAGATACCGTTCAGGAAAGCACGGTGATCATCGTGGCACAGCGTATCAGTACAATTTTGCATGCAGATCAGATCCTTGTGCTGGATGAAGGGGAGATTGTTGGAAAAGGAACCCATGAGGAATTGATGAAACACTGTACGGTATATCAGGAGATTGCAAAATCTCAGATGTCCGCAAAAGAACTTGGCCTGACAGACGGAGAGGAGGGTGAGTACCATGAGTAATGAAAGAAATATACATTCTGCTTCCCGACCGAGACGCGGAATGAGACCGGGCAGAGGGATGGTCCCGGGTGAAAAGGCAAAAGATCTGAAAGGTGCCCTTGGAAAAATTCTCCGCTATATGGGAAAATATAAGATTGCCGTTGTGTTTGTCATGATCATCGCGGCATGTTCCACAGTATTCAGTGTGCTTGGTCCGAAGGTACTTGGTAAGGCGACGACAGGCCTGGCAGAAGGTCTGATGGCAAAAGTAGCCGGAACCGGCGGCATTGATTTTTCCTATATAGGAAAAGTGCTGCTGTTTGTACTTGGTTTATATCTGGTCAGCTCTGTCCTGAGTTTTATGCAGGGATGGATCATGACCGGTATCACACAGAAAATCTGTTACCGAATGCGAAAAGAAATTACAGAAAAAATAAACCGCATGCCGATGAAATATTTTGAGAGCCGTACTTACGGTGAAGTGTTATCCAGAATTACGAATGATGTGGATACGCTGGGGATGGGGTTAAACCAGAGTGTGACCCAGATCATTACATCTACGGCCACCATCATCGGTGTGCTGGTGATGATGCTCAGTATTTCTCCGCTGATGACACTGATCGCGCTGGTGGTACTGCCGGTTTCGGGGTTGTGTGTTTCTCTGGTGGTGAAAAAATCCCAGAAGCATTTCATTACACAGCAGGAGTACCTGGGACATATCAATGGACAGGTAGAAGAAAGCTATGGTGGTCATTTGGTCATCAAAGCTTACAACAAAGAAGATGAAATGATTGCCCGGTTTAACCGGACAAATGATGTATTATATACTTCTGCATGGAAATCCCAGTTCCTTTCCGGAATCATGATGCCAATCATGCAGTTTGTCGGAAATCTGGGGTATGCGGCAGTGGCACTCAGTGGTGGTATGCTGGCCATTCGAGGCGTGATCACCATCGGTGATATCCAGGCATTTATCCAGTATGTGAAGAGTTTTACGCAGCCGATCCAGCAGATCGCACAGGTAACAAATCAGGTGCAATCTATGGCAGCGGCAGCAGAGCGTGTGTTTGAATTCCTGGAGGAAGAGGAAGAAGATCAGGTAGTGGAGCATCCGGCAGATGTGACAAAAGTGATTGGAAATGTAGCGTTTGATCATGTAAGTTTTGGTTATAATCCGAACCAGCTCATTGTGCATGATTTCAGTGCACAGGTGGCTGCCGGACAGAAGATTGCCATTGTTGGTCCGACGGGAGCCGGCAAGACTACCATGGTGAAACTGCTGATGCGTTTCTATGATGTCAACAGCGGATCTATCCGTATTGACGGACACGATATCCGGGAGTTCAATCGCCGGGAACTGAGAGATGCATTTGGAATGGTATTGCAGGATACATGGCTTTTTAAAGGAAGTATCATGGAAAATATCCGTTATGGACGTTTGGATGCTACGGATGAAGAAGTTGTAGCAGCCGCAAAAGCAGCTCATGCGGATCATTTTATCCGGACACTGCCTGGTGGCTATGAGATGGAACTGAATGAAGATGCCAGCAATATTTCGCAGGGACAAAAGCAGTTGCTGACGATCGCAAGAGCGATTCTGGCAGATAACCGCATTCTGATTCTGGATGAGGCGACATCTTCTGTGGATACCAGAACGGAAGAACTGATCCAGAGTGCCATGGATAACCTGATGAAAGGACGGACCAGTTTCGTGATCGCGCACCGCCTGTCCACGATCAAAAATGCGGATATTATTCTCGTTATGAAAGATGGAGATATCATCGAGCAGGGCTCCCATGAGGAACTGCTGGAACAGGGTGGTTTTTATGCGGATCTGTATAACAGCCAGTTCGCGGAATAAAAACAATGCTTAAAATTTAATATATGAAAGCAAAATCGGAGAAAATTATCTCGTTCGCTAGACGTGCACTACCTTCGTTTCACTGAGTTTTCATCGCGCTCGTTCCCACGCCTGAAAAAGAGGTCGTTCCCACTCGCGCAAAAACTTGTGAAACTCAGTCGTTTACTTAATCGCTCACTGAGATAATTTTCTCCGATTTTGCCATTTCAGTTATGAAATCACGGAATGATATAACATCTGTAAATCTGCATGCACATCATAGTGCTGTTTTTCATTTTGTTCCTTACATTAAGTATGCGAACGGTAATACTTTGTAGTGTGCTGGCGGTATAGCATGAGCAGTCCGCGGACACACAGTTCAATCGGCATTGCAATCCACATGCCGGTGAGACCAAGGCGGCTGACAAGAATCAGTGCCAGGCCGATGCGCACGATCCAGATACTGCCAAGGTTCATCAGACTCGGTACGAAGGTGTCTCCGGTGCCGCGCAGTGCACCGGCGGCAACGATGGACACGCCAAAGAGCGGTTCCGCAAGCAGCTCAATGCGCAGGATATGAACGGACATTGCCTGCACAGTGACATCCGGTGTCAGAAGCCGGAAGACCAGCGGGCAGGCGAACATCATAATGGCACCGGTGCAGCCCATGAAAATGGCACCCATGGCGGTACTGATGTTACCGAAACGTTTGGCTGTTTTAAATTCTCTGGCACCGATGTTGCGTCCAACCAGTGTGGTTGCAGCCATACCAAGACCATAGCCTGGCATGTAGCACAGACTTTCTGCGGTAACGGCGAAAGAATTTGCAGCGATGGCAGCGGCTCCCAGTGGGGCAATGATCCGGGTGGATACGACCATAGCACCGTTCATGGCGATTTCCTGAACGGCCACCGGCATTCCAATCTGAAATGCTTTGCGCAGAATGTTACGGTCAAAATGATGTTTGTCAGTACGTCTGAGGTGCAGCTGCTTGTTGCAGATGCAGCAACGCCATGTCATGATCAGACTGATGATGGCACAGGCGAGTGCTGTTCCCATACCGGCACCAAGGACACCAAAGCGTGGGATAAACAAGGCATTGAATACTACATCCAGTACACACATGACGGCATTTAAAATACTTGGTGTCACCATATCACCGCTGCATTGCAAAAATGCCGATGTTAGGGAATTCAACTGTGAAAATGGGATCATCAGTGAATATACAAAAAAGTATGCAGTTGCGTTCGGACAGATTGCCGGATCACCGCCTAACAGGATTGGCAGTGGATGGCTGAGCAAAAGACCGCTGAAAGCTAAGAGGCCGGAAATGCTCAGGGCACTGATCAGACCGTGCCGGATGACGTTCCTGGCATCAGAATCCTGACCGGCACCGATGTGATGTGCCACCTGTACGGAAAAACCGGCAGAAACTGCGGACAGGACTCCATTATACAACCAGGTCATGGCAACGACCAGACCGATAGCGGCAGAAGCGGCGGCACCCAGAGCACCAACCATGGCAGAGTCGATGTACTGCATGGCGATGGTGGTGATCTGCGTCAGAATGGCGGGCAGACTCAGCTGCCAGACCTGCTTTACTTCCGGTTTTAGTTTTGCCCAGTTTAATGTTAGTTTCCCCATATAATCTTACTCCCCCTTGTAATATTTTAGACTGAGTTGGACCTCCGACTGAGTTCAAGTCGAACGCACGTGAGACTTGGTGCGTGATTCTGGTCAGCGAAAGCTGACATATTCTTTTCAGAATCACTGCACTCTACACTTCGCCAGGCAGCAAAAAAGGACTCTTCCGTTTTGTCTTGACCACTAATAATCGCTGGCCGGGACAAAATAGTCCGAGTCCTTTCCTCTGCCTGTCATAGTGCAATTCAAGTCGAACGCATGTGAGACTTGGTGCGTGATTCTGGTCAGCGAAAGCTGACATCAACTGAGATAAAATAAGCCGGAAACAGAATCCGTATTTTCCCGGAGTTCTGTTCCAGCCTGTTCGTTACAAAAAAACTAAAGTAACTGAATACCAGCTGTCTTCAGTTCAGCTTCCATTTCTTCCGGCCACAGAGAACACTGTACTTCTCCGATATGTGCTTTTCGCAGGAAGAACATACAGATACGGGACTGGCCGATACCGCCGCCCATAGTGTATGGAAGTTTTTTCTCCAGAATTGCTTTTTGGAACGGAAGTTCTGCACGTTCCGGGCAGCCTGCTTTGTCAAGCTGCTCTTTTAAAGATATTTCATCTACACGAATACCCATAGAGGAAAGCTCCAGTGCAATATCGAGAACCGGATAGTATACAACGATGTCTGCGTTTAATGCCCAGTCATCGTAGTCCGGTGCACGACCATCATGTGGCTCACCACATTCCAGTTTATCACCGATCTGCATAATGCAGACAGCTCCTTTTGCCTGAGCAATGTAATACTCACGTTCCTTTGGTGTGTTATCCGGGAACATTTCTTCCAGTTCGCGTGTTGTTACAAAGAAAATCTCTTTCGGTAAGATCTCATGGATATAATCATACTGAATAGACATATATTTTTCTGTTTTACGCAGTACTTTGTAAACCTGACGAACGGTTTCTTTTAATGTATCCAGATTTCTCTGAGATTTTTCAATTACTTTTTCCCAGTCCCACTGATCCACAAAGATGGAGTGGATGTTGTCTGTGATTTCATCGCGGCGGATTGCATTCATATCCGTATACAGACCGGAACCGACTTCAAAATCATATTTGTTCAGTGCATAACGTTTCCATTTGGCCAGAGAGTGTACAACTTCACCGGTGCGTCCGTTCTGCTCGGCAATATCAAAACTTACCGGGCGCTCCACACCGTTTAAGTTGTCGTTCAGACCGGAAGCCGGATCTACGAAAAGTGGTGCGGATACGCGGGCAAGGTTCAGCTCCTGTGCCAGGCGGGTCTGAAAGAAATCTTTTACTGTCTTGATCGCAATCTGAGTATCATGCAGATTGAGGTCAGATTTATAATTTTTTGGAATCGAAATGGTACCCATAAAAATCTCCTCTAAAACTGTTCTATTATGATCTGTTGATTAAATAACCATTGTTCATTATAGCATCTGAGCATGATTTTTCAAGATTTGATACCTATTTCCTATAAAAATTAAGGTAGAAATTGCTATTGCATGGGATGTAGCCTATAATAATAGGAAAAAGTCATTTTACAGGAGGCACATATGGACAGAGAACGGCTGGAACGGCAGTTTGATTTTATAAAAGAAATAGATAAGGAAAAATTTATTCAGCGTCAGACAAAGCTGTCAGACGGCGTCCGCAGGGAAAACGATGCAGAGCATGCCTGGCATATGGCGATCATGACAGTGCTGCTGTCAGAGTATGCCAATGAAAAAATCGATGTGCTGCGGACAGTTACTATGCTTCTGATCCACGACATTGTGGAAATTGATGCAGGGGATACCTATGCGTATGATGAGGAAGGTCAGAAAACCCAGCATGAGCGGGAGAGCCGGGCAGCAGACCGTATCTATTCACTGCTTCCGGAGGATCAGAAGAAAAAACTGCGGGATATCTGGGAAGAATTTGAGACGGGCGAGACAGCGGAAGCCAAATTTGCACATACTATGGATAATATCCAGCCGGCGATGCTGAATGCAGCGAATGGTGGTGTGGCATGGAAAGAACGAGGGATTTCAATGAGCCAGATTATGAAGCGGAATGCACATACAGCCGAGGGTTCACAGAAACTGTGGGATTATGCGTTTGAAAACTTTTTTCAGAAAAATATAGATGCCGGAAATATCAGAGACGACAGGAAAAGAGATTAAAACATGAGTGTAGGAATTTATGTTTTTACAGATATAAAATATCGCAGATAAAGTGATATCAGAAAATAAGTGATAAAAAACAGATTGGCAGGGAACATTTTATGAGAGAAAAAATAGATATTCATGCACATTATTTTCCACCGGCATATGATCAGATGCTGGAAAAGCGGGGAATGAAACTGTTGGACGGCGGTTTTCCGAAGCCGGAGTGGAACGAAGAGATTCAGCTGTCTTTTATGGAAAAGCTGGGAATCACATACAGCGTACTCTCTATTTCATCTCCGCATTTACATATGGGAGATGTAGGGGAGGCCATTGAGGTGGCACGGTCATCCAATGAATATGGAGCTGAGCTGATGAAAAAATATCCGGAACAGATCGGTGTGCTGGCAAGTCTGCCGCTGCCGGAAATTGATGCGGCAGTTGAAGAAGTGAAGTATTGCCGGAACGAGCTGCATGTGACAGGATTTGCCTTACAGACCAATTCCTGCGGATTGTATCTGGGGGATGCGAGACTGGATCCGGTGATGGAAGTCTTGAATCAGGCAGAATCAGTGGTGCTGATCCATCCGACGGAACCGGCAGCAATTCCGCAGGGGGTCAATGAGAACTTACCCTATCCGATGATGGAGTTTTTCTTTGATACCTGCCGTGCGGTGATGAATCTGATCCTGACAGGAACATTGAATAAATATCCAAAGATCCGTTTTGTGATCCCTCATGCGGGAGCCTATCTGCCGATCATCAGTGATCGTGTGGCTTCCATGTCAAAAATGCTCTGCCCGGACGGAAGTGTCGATATCCGGAAATGTCTGGCAGATCTGTATTATGATCTGGGTGGAACCGCCATGCCGAAGCAGTATGGAAATTTATGCCAGATGACCACAAAGGATCATATTTTGTATGGCAGTGATACACCGTTCACACCGTTGCCACTGTGTTGCAAACTGGCAGAAACGATGGATCAGGGGCTGACAGCTGAGATGCAGGAACTGGTTTACCGGGAGAATCCGAAGAGACTGCTTTGCAAATAATAGGATTCAGGACGAAATTCAAGTCGAACGCACGTGAGACTTGGTGCGTGATTCTGGTCAGCGAAAGCTGACATATTCTTCTCAGAATCACTGCACATCCTCGCAAAGCAACTGCGTTCATGAGCAAGTAGTGAAAGTGGATTGTGAATGTCCGTTTTACGGTAAATGAGATTTGGAATGCTGCTTGGTATCTGTATAAAAAGTATCGTTTCAGGAAAGTATAGAATTATGTAGAAAATCACTATACTGACCTGGAGGAAAAGGTTATGAACAGACAAAAAGCAGCAATCATCGGATGTGGATTTGTGGGATCATCCACGGCATTTGCACTGATGCAGAAAGGACTTTTTTCGGAGTTGGTGCTGATCGATGCAGATCAGAAAAAAGCACATGGCGAGGCAGCAGATATCGCCCATGGACGGCCATTTGCGCATATGATGCAGATCTATGCGGGAGATTATGCGGATGTGGGAGACTGCGGGCTCATTATCGTTACGGCAGGTGCAGCACAGAAACCCGGAGAAAGCCGCATGGCATTGGTGCACAAAAATGTAGAGATATTGAAAACTATCATTCCGCAGATCACAGCGCAGAATTTCGAGGGGATTTTGTTGATCGTCAGCAATCCGGTGGATATTTTGACGTATGCGGCATGGAAAATTTCCGGTTATCCGAAGGAGAGGGTAATCGGAAGTGGAACGGTGTTGGATTCCGCACGGTTTCGCTATCTGCTCAGTGAACATCTGCAGGTGGATTCTGCCAGTGTACATGCCATGATCATTGGAGAACACGGGGACAGTGAACTTGCGGTGTGGAGCGGTGCCAACGTATCTGGAATTCCAATTCATGATTTTTGTGAAATTCGAGGCCATTATGACCATGAACAGGCGATGGAGCAGATTTATCGCCGGGTGCGTGAAAGTGCATATCAGATCATCGAAGAAAAAGGTGCTACTTATTACGGTGTGGCCATGGCGGTGACGCGCATTGCGGCGGCGCTGATTCGGGATGAGGGCGCAGTGTTGCCAGTATCAAGCCTGATGCAGGGGGAATACGGACTATCCGATCTGTGTATCAGTGTGCCGGCAATTGTTGGAGACGATGGTGTGCGGCAGGTGTTGGAAATTCCGTTAAATGAGAAGGAAAATAAGGAACTCCGTCATTCGGCAAATGGATTGAAAGAAATCTTGCAGAAAATTTGGCTATAAAAAATGTGAGACAGGATAATCATTCGAAAGAGAAAAAGAGTGAATGATATTTTTTGTGTAGAAACGATGAAAGTAATTGTATAATGATGTAAAAAAGTATGAACGCAGAATAAGCATTCCCCCGCTTCAAGTGCGTAGAGCACTAAGCGGTGGGTAAGGGGGATGCTTACGTCAGTGGGAGTTAAAAGCTCCCACTGATAGGTCGCAAAGCGACTGCGTTCATGAGCAAGTAGCGAATGCGGATTGCGAATGTCCGCTTTACCAGTAGAATATGGGTATTGCAAATAATTAGTAGATGATGAATGATAAGAATCAAAAGACAGAGAATGAAATGCGTGACAATCATACAGAAATGAATAAAAGAGTACAGTATACGTGGTTAAAAGAAACGTTGGCACAGCATGAACCGACGTTTATCGACATGGATCAGTGCCATCAGGCAGCAGTCTGTATTCCATTGCTGAAAAATACAGACGGTGGATATGACGTGTTGTTTGAAGTGCGTGCTGCCACCATAGCACATCAGCCGGGGGACGTATGTCTGCCCGGCGGTATGGTGGAAGAAGGTGAGGATCCGCGGAATGCGGCATTACGGGAACTGCAGGAAGAGTTATTATTGAGTGAAGAACAGATCTGTTATCTTGGAGCTATGGATAAACTTTATACCGGCAGCCATCTGATTATGTATTCCTTTGCAGTGGAAGTGACAGAATATCAGAACACCTTCAATCCGGCAGAAGTAGCGGAAGTGTTTACGGTTCCGTTGGAATTCTTTTTACATACGGATCCGGAATGTTATGTGATCCGGGCAAAGGTGGAACCGGGAGAGGATTTTCCCTATGAACTGATCTGTGGCGGACGGGAGTACCGCTGGCGCAGCCGAAAGGAAGAGGTCTGTTTTTACCAGTATGAGGGACATGTCATCTGGGGGCTGACGGCAAAATTGATGCGGGCCTTTGCAGATGTGGTCAGAGATAGGGAAACAGGATATGAAAAACACGTATAAACAGGTGGAAAAATACGCGATAAAATTCTGTCTTGTCAGTTGAAAAATTAACATCCACATAGTATACTAATTTATATCTGTGCATAGTTTTCAGCAGGTGGCGAAATCGGATTGTGAATGTTCGCTTTGCTTTTTGCAAACGGAAGAAACTTGCAAGGAAAACACAGAACTGAAAAAGAAAAATCCCGGAAAACGGTTTAAATAAGGAGGATATGAGTACATGGAACAGTACAAACAGGAATTTATCGAATTTATGGTAGAAAGCGATGTTTTAAAATTTGGAGAGTTTACCTTGAAAAGCGGCAGAAAGTCTCCGTTTTTTATGAATGCAGGAGCATATGTGACAGGTTCCCAGTTAAAGAGACTTGGCGAGTATTATGCAAAAGCAATTCACGATAAATACGGCGATGATTTTGACGTTTTATTCGGACCGGCATATAAAGGAATCCCGATCAGTGTCGTGACAGCTATCGCTTACAGCGAGTTATACGGAAAAGAGATCCGTTACTGCTCTGACCGTAAAGAAGAAAAAGACCACGGAGCAGATAAAGGAAGTTTCCTTGGAAGCAAACTGCAGGACGGCGACCGCGTCGTTATGATCGAGGATGTTACCACTTCCGGAAAATCCATGGAAGAGACTGTCCCGAAGGTACGCGGTGCAGCTAATGTGGAGATCGTTGGTCTGATGGTATCCCTGGATCGTATGGAGATCGGAAAAGGCGGAAAAAAATGTGCCCTTGAGGAAGTAAAAGAGCTCTATGGTTTTGAGACAAATGCCATCGTAACTATGGCAGAGGTGGTAGAACATCTTTACAACCGTGAGTGCAATGGCAAAGTTGTGATTGATGATAAATTAAAAGCTGCCATTGATGCATATTATGAGCAGTATGGTGCAAAATAAGCATTGCGGCAATGTTTATAAATAATCATAAAAAACAAATTAGACTTTTATGCAGAATATTATTTGTGCTGTATATCGCCGGTCTGGTTTATTTCCTGTTTTTTGCAGAAATGTTGGACCGGACCGGGATTGAGCGCAGTTATCATTATAATTTAATTCCGTTCAGGGAGATACGAAGGTTTATTGTGTATGCAGATCTTCTCGGACCAGTGGCAGTGATTTCCAATTTGTTTGGGAATATTGCTATTTTTATGCCATTTGGTTTTCTGGTTCCGATCCTGGGCAGAAAAAAAAGGAAATTCTGGTTCACAGCACTGGCGAGTTTTGAATTGAGTCTGAGCGTGGAATGTATCCAGCTTATAACTAAAACCGGCTGTTTTGATGTGGACGATATTTTCCTGAATACAATCGGTGGAATATTAGGGTATCTGGTCTATGCACTGATGCAGCGTAAGCGGGACCGGGATGCCGATGCCAGAAGGCTGAAAGAAAGATCATAAATTTTTTCAGACTGTCGGTGCCTGTGAAGTATGTCGGCGAGGTAACGCAGATATATTTTGCGGCGCATGTGAATAAATGAGGAGGCAACGTATGGCAAGCAACAGAAGAAAATATTTTCGCCGGACACGCAAGACCCGGATGAGGGATTTAAAACATTCCCCTACCGGGATTTTGTCTTTTTGTACGGCAATGGCTGCACTGGCAGTGTTTTTAACGGCAGTGGTACAGTCATTTCTTGCATCCGGTGAAGGCGGATATAAAGTAGGCGGTCTGGGATTGATCGGACTGATCCTGGCACTGGGAGCGTTGCTCTGTGGTATTTTTGCAGTAAAAGAGCCAAAAATCAGACCGCTGCTTCCGAGACTTGGCATTGTGTTCGGTGCAGTGCTTACCGTTGGTCTTGGCGGCATGTACATATTCGGTCTGGTAGGATAAAAATCAGTAGGAGAAAAATAATATGGGTGACAGCATTTGGAATAATTTTTTAGATGAAACAATGAAAGAACGATATGAGTTGGTGGCGGAGCGGATCGTGGAGATCAGTAAAGAGCCACAGGTGCCGGAATGTTACAAAGACTATTTTTCAGAGGCAGCAGCTTATCTGGAGAAAACGATGGAATTATGTCAGATGGCAATAGCGGGAACTTTGCAGCAGCGCAGTCTGGAGACCTGCAAGGGTGATCAGGAGTTTTTGTATCATCATATGCTTCCGGCCTATTATGCGGAGAGTTATGCAAATCCAGCCTATGCAGTTACTGTTTTTGGAGAAAAAGAAGGAGAACTGCTTAGTTTTCTGCGGGCAGAGCTGGATGTGGCGATTGCTTATGCCTTTGAGGGAAAACTGGCAGAACTGACTTTACTGATAGAACTTTTTGTACAGGTGTACAATTGTTTTGAAGAGGAAGATGTACAGGAAGCAAAACAGACGATTTACTGGTATTTCCATGATTACAGTGAAGTCTTTGTGGAGAATCAGATTCGGGAAATGATCGACCCGGTGGATAGTCTGTACAAAAAGATTATTATGAAAGCAGATCTGTCGGATCTCAGTTATCTGTATCAATATGGATTCTATATCGGAGAAAACGAATTCGGTATTGCAGCATTTTTAAATGAACTTTCCGAGGAAGAGATTCAGAGCATGGCGGACACTTATACAGAAGGATACCGCATTGGATTTGAGATTACAGGCAAGGATATCAAGAAGAAAAAGACGGTGCAGATCCACTATCAGGTTGGATTTGAGCGTATGATCCGTGCCGCGATCCGGAATTTTGAAAAAATCGGACTGCAGGCAACGATCAGCAGAGAGGCGTCTTCTTCGTTTCATAACAGAGGTGCTTCGAAACGCTGTGCTTATGCAACCAGTGTAAACCGCCAGTATGATTTTGACCATAAAGAAGATAAAGCGTTCTATTTTGACAAAGCATTTGTGGAGCGTCGTCTGGAAGTGCTGCGCACCGTATTTGAGCAGCATAAGATTCAGGCAGCAGAACATGGCGGACCGGCAGTGCTGGAAGTGTTCGGTGAGGAACCGTTTTCTCCGGAGAAAAAAGAGGCGTCTATTCATTATCATGACCGCCAGCAGGAACTGGTGGTTTACAATGCCTCCATGTCCGGTCAGATCACAAACGAATATATCAAAGGAGAGGAGCGCAGCTTTACCATCATTGCGTATCCGATTCCGGAGATCGGTGATCAGTTTAAGGAAATTTTTGCAGAAACCGTTGTGATCAATACACTGGATTATGCAAAGTATCAGAAGATGCAGCAGTGTATCATTGATGTACTGGACAGTGGTACAAAAGTACACATTACCGGTCGTGGCGGCAATCGTACCGATCTGACCGTAGCCCTTCATCCGCTGACCGATCCGGACAAACAGACCATTTTTGAGAACTGTGTGGCAGATGTCAATATTCCGGTTGGTGAAGTGTTTACGTCTCCGGTTCTGGCAGGAACAAACGGAACACTGCATGTATCGGAAGTATTCCTGAACGGTCTGCAGTATCTTGATCTGGAGATTGTGTTCAAGGACGGTATGATCGAGCGTTATAATTGTGGAAACTTTGCAGATGAAGCACAAAACAAGGCATATATCCGTGACAATATCCTGATGCGTCATGAGACACTTCCGATGGGCGAGTTTGCCATCGGTACCAATACAACCGCATACCGTATGGCAAAAGAATATCAGATTGGAGCGAAACTTCCAATCCTGATCGCAGAAAAGACAGGTCCGCATTTTGCAGTAGGAGATACCTGCTATTCCCATGCGGAAGATACCGCAGTATACAACCCGAATGGCAAGGAGATCATTGCACGGGATAATGAGAAGAGCCTGCTTCGTAAAGAGGATATGTCAAAGGCATACTTTAACTGCCATACGGATATCACCATTCCGTATGATGAACTTGGTGCCATTACAGTGATCCGTCCGGACGGCAGTACTGCGGATATTATCCGGGATGGTCTGTTCCGTGTGGAAGGTGCAGAAGAACTTAACGAGCCGTTATTAAAATGATGCCAGGGTCAAAAGCCTGAAACCACGATGTGCTTGCACAGGAGTGGTTTTACGGCTTAATGACCCGCCCCGATATGAGCATAAAAGTGTCATTAGAAAAACAAATGAAACGTACATCATATATTAGCAACTCTTATAAAAAATATAACAATATATAATTGGCAAATTTACATGATTCAAGGTAAGATGTAAACAACAGATACAATGACTATTCAGAGCCATCTCGATTTCGCTACGCTACATCTCGATGTGGCTTCTCGCCAAATAGATTTACAACTAAAAGTGTTCATTCATGCCAGCATGATTCACACTTTTATTGTAAACCTGCTTGGCTCTGAATAGTTACATAATTACATGAGGGATGAAAGGAGCACATACAAATGGCTAAAGTAGGAATTGTAATGGGCAGTGATTCAGATATGCCGGTCATGGCAAAGGCAGCAGAAATTTTGGATAAATTCGGTATTGATTATGAGATGCGTATCATCTCCGCACATCGTGAGCCGGATGTGTTTTTTGACTATGCAAAATCCGCAGAGGAGAAAGGATTCAAAGTAATTATTGCCGGAGCAGGTAAAGCAGCTCATCTGCCGGGTATGTGCGCAGCGATCTTCCCGCTGCCGGTTATCGGAATCCCGATGAAGACATCTGATCTGGGTGGAGTGGATTCTCTGTATTCTATCGTGCAGATGCCGAGCGGAATCCCGGTGGCAACCGTAGCAATCAACGGTGGCGCAAATGCCGGTATTCTGGCAGCAAAGATCCTGGCTGCTTCTGATCCTGAGCTTTTAGAAAAACTGAAAGCTTACACAGAGGAACTGAAATCCCAGGTAGTGGAAAAAGACGAGAAATTGCAGGAAACCGGATATAAAAATTACGGGAAATAACCGGTACAGCGAATTGCTTTTTTCAAAGAAGCAATCCGTGAAATAGAAAGAACATGAAAATATGTGCTGATACATAACGGAGGAATTCAGAATGGATTATAAAAAAGCAGGTGTAGATATTGAAGCTGGCTACAAATCAGTAGAGTTAATGAAAAAACATGTAAAGGAAACCATGCGCGCAGAAGTTCTTGGCGGACTTGGTGGATTTTCCGGAGCATTTTCTTTAAACAAAATCAAGGAAATGGAAGATCCGGTACTGTTATCCGGTACAGACGGATGCGGTACCAAAGTAAAACTTGCATTTTTAATGGATAAACATGACACCATCGGAATTGATGCCGTTGCAATGTGTGTGAACGATATTGCATGTGCAGGCGGAGAACCGCTGTTTTTCCTGGACTATATTGCCTGTGGCAAAAACTATCCGGAGAAGATCGCTGAGATTGTAAAAGGCGTGGCAGAAGGATGTAAACAGTCCGGTGCAGCACTGATCGGTGGTGAGACAGCAGAGCATCCGGGTCTGATGCCTGAGGACGAGTATGATCTGGCTGGTTTTGCGGTTGGTGTCGTTGACCGCAAAGACATGATCACAGGAAGTGAATTAAAAGATGGTGACGTACTGATCGGTATGGCTTCCAGTGGTGTACATTCTAACGGATTCTCCCTGGTTCGTAACGTATTCCGGATGGATGAGGATACATTGAATACATATCATGAAGAACTTGGAAAAACACTCGGCGAGACATTATTAGCTCCGACAAGAATTTATGTAAATGCATTAAAATCCATCCGTGAGGCTGGTGTGACCGTCAAAGCATGCAGCCATATCACAGGCGGCGGATTCTACGAAAATATTCCGCGTATGCTTATTGATGGCAAACGTGCAGTTGTTGAGAAAGACAGCTATCCGGTACCACCGATTTTTGCAATGCTTGCAAAAGAAGGCGATATTACAGAAGAAATGATGTACAATACGTTCAACATGGGACTTGGTATGATCGTTGCCGTTGATCCGGCAGATGTGGACAAGACGATGGAAGCAATCAGACAGGCGGGCGATGCACCTTACGTGGTAGGAAAAATCATCGATGGTGAAAAAGGAGTAGATTTATGCTAAGAATTGCAGTGCTGGTATCCGGTGGCGGCACCAATCTGCAGGCCATCATGGATGCTGTCGCAGATGGAAAAATCACAAATACAGAGATCGCAACAGTCATCAGCAATAATAAAAATGCCTATGCCCTGGAGCGGGCCGCAAAAGCAGGTATTCCAAATTGTTGTATCTCCCCGAAAGACTATGCGGACAGAGCACAGTTTCATGAGGCACTTCTGGCTGCACTGGATGAGGCGCAGGTGGATCTGATCGTTCTGGCTGGATTTTTAGTTGTGATTCCGGAGATGATGATCCGGAAATACAGAAACCGCATCATCAACATTCATCCGTCTCTGATTCCGTCATTTTGCGGAACCGGATATTATGGTTTGAAAGTACACGAAGGTGTATTGAATCGTGGAGTGAAAGTGACCGGGGCAACCTGTCATTTTGTAGATGAGGGAACCGATACCGGTCCGATTATTTTACAGAAAGCCGTTGAGGTAAAAAACGGTGACACACCGAAGATTTTACAGCAGCGTGTCATGGAAGAGGCAGAATGGATCATTATGCCGAAGGCCATTGATCTGATTGCAAATGGCAAAGTAAAAGTGGTTGACGGAAAAGCAATTGTAGAGGAGAACTGACATGAAAGTACTGATCGTAGGAAGTGGCGGAAGAGAGCATGCCATCGCAACAAGTGTGGCAAAAAGCAGTCGTGTAGATAAAATTTACTGTGCACCGGGCAATGCCGGAATCGGACAGATCGCAGAGTGTGTACCGATCGGTGCTATGGAATTTGATAAACTGGTTGCATTTGCAAAAGAAAACGAGATTGATCTGACCATCATCGGTATGGATGATCCGTTGGTTGGCGGTGTTGTAGATGCCTTTGAGGCTGAGGGACTGCGTGTATTTGGACCAAACAAAGTAGCAGCAATTCTGGAAGGTTCCAAAGCATTTTCCAAAGATTTAATGAAGAAATATAATATTCCAACTGCTGCATATGAGAATTTTGATGATCCTGAGAAAGCACTGGAATACCTGAAAACTGCAAAAATGCCGATCGTGTTAAAAGCAGACGGACTGGCACTTGGAAAAGGTGTACTGATCTGCAATACTTTAGAAGAAGCAGAAGCTGGCGTCAAAGAAATCATGATGGACAAAAAATTCGGTTCTGCCGGCAATCATATGGTTATCGAGGAATTTATGACAGGCCGTGAAGTATCCGTACTGTCTTTCGTGGATGGAAAAACAATCAAGATCATGTCTTCCGCACAGGATCATAAACGTGCAAAAGACGGTGATCAGGGATTAAATACAGGTGGCATGGGAACTTTCTCCCCGAGCCCGTTTTATACAAAAGAAGTAGACGAGTTCTGTAAAAAATATGTGTTCCAGGCAACGGTAGATGCCATGGCAGCAGAGGGACGTACTTTTAAAGGAATCATTTTCTTTGGACTGATGCTGACAGAAGACGGTCCGAAGGTATTGGAGTATAATGCCAGATTTGGTGATCCGGAAGCACAGGTTGTCCTGCCGCGTATGAAAAATGATGTCATCGATGTCATGGAAGCCTGCATCGACGGAACCTTAGACCAGATTGATCTGCAGTTTGAAGACAACGCAGCGGTCTGCGTTGTTCTGGCAAGCGATGGTTATCCGGTTTCTTATGAAAAAGGATTCGAGATCAAAGGTCTGGAGAACTTTGAGCATAAAGACGGTTATTATTGCTTTCATGCAGGAAGCAAGTTGAATGAAGAAGGCAGAATCGTGACAAACGGTGGCCGTGTCCTTGGTGTGACTGCGAAAGGTGCTACATTAAAAGAAGCACGTGCAAATGCTTACGCAGCAACCGAATGGATTGATTTTGCAAATAAATATATGCGCCATGATATCGGAAAAGCAATTGATGAGGCATAATTTATGAAAAAAGCAGTTATTTTTGATATGGACGGTACGTTGTGGGATTCCGTAGATGAAATCGTGGAATCCTGGAACAAGACCTGTCCGGAAATGCACATCCGCAGAGAACAGCTGATCGGCCTTATGGGAAAAACCATGGACTGTTTTGCAAGGGAACTTCTCCCGGAATATGAGATGGATCAGGCGATGGAGATCATTCATGCCTGTGAGCGGGATGAAAATGAATACCTGAGTCATGTTGGTGCAACGTTGTACGGAGATGTCCGAAAAGTATTTGAGCGCTTGCGCGGCATGGGATATGAAATCGGCATTGTCAGCAACTGCCAGGCGGGATATATTGAAGTATTCCTGAAGTATTACCACCTGGGTGATCTGGTGGCAGATATCGAGTGTTATGGCAACACGCAGCAGCAGAAGGATGTGAATCTGAAAGCACTGATCGAGCGTAACCATTATGAAACGTACTACTACCTTGGAGATACCCAGGGAGATTACAATGCTTGTCAAAAAGCAGGAGTTCCGTTTCTGTTTGCGGCATATGGTTTCGGAAGAGTGGATGCCAAAGTTCCGCAGGTGGAGAGCCTGGAGCAGTTACCGGAAGTAATGAAATATTTATAGTGTTACAGTTCACTTATCATATGTAGTAAAGCCCCCGTTGGGAAAATCCCAGCGGGGGCTTGCATTTTTACCGCAATAATCTTAGTTATCCTTGCGTATTTATCATAGCATAAAATGCATCCTGAGTGATCAGATCCGAAGCACTTTTGATGAGACCAAGGTCGATCATTGCCTGAATGGTGTTTGTACAGGACTTAGATAAGGAAAAAGATACTTCGATGGAGGAGTAATAATTTTCCGGTCTGGTATTCTGGACGGCAGTATTTGTGGCATTTATCGGGGCAGCTTTATAATACCCGGATGTATTTGCTGACTTCCCGGATGGCAGCAGGTCTGTCAGGTATTCAATGTCTCCCGGTACCTGTCCGTAGAAGTAAAAACTGTCGTAGTAAATCGGGTTGTCTTCCGTGTCATGGATTCCAAGTCCGGCAGGATAGTTTCCGGCAAGGATATCTGCCTTGAGTGCTTCATACAGAGTCTCTGTCTGCTGCTGATCCAGGCTTACATTTTCATCATGCCCATTTTTATCCACATGGCTGAAGTTACCGTTTATGAAACTGATATCTTCGTAATTATTACAGAGCAGGTAGCGGAGCAGATCTTCCTTACCGGTTTCCAGTCTGGAAATCTGATAAGCCGGTGTTGTCTTGTCCTTCAACGTTGCATTCGTTACCGGAATTTCATAGCGACGCATCACTTTACGTCCGTTTTTCAGATAATAAGTAATCTGAATGGAAGATATATAATCGCCGTTACTGTATGAAACAGAAGTAGAAGTATTGGATCCGGTGCTGTCGGAGGATATCGATGTTGCAAATTCTGCATTTTGTGCTTCCGGAAGATTATATTTTGAATGGTTTTGCTGGTAGGAATAAGACAGATATTCCTGTTTGTGATCCAGAAGGTTCCGGTGAATTTTTTTCAGTGTTTCAAAATCAGCCTCATCACGGTATAAATGCTCATAATCTGCGTACATATAAATGGCGGCAATCTGATCCGTTTCCGGGATTTTCCGTTCTATGTGGAATGCATCGCTTCGGATCAGACCGGTTCCGAGCAGGCAGATTGCAATGCAGACCGCCCATTCCACCCAGCGTTTTCCGGAAAATACATGGAACCGTTTGTTTAAGAGCATTTCTGATACGAAAAAGCTTATAAAGGAACACGGAATCAGAAATACAAAAAGTGATGTTGCCATACGTGCAGTGTTATCAAAGAGCAGGCTGGAAAGAAGGTAGGAAAGACCAAATCCGCCAACCAGTGAAAGCATCCAGCGAAAACAAGGGTACAGCCAGCCAAAAGCAACCACATCACCGGTACATTCCAATGGCCGCTTCTGATAAAATACATAAGCAAGAATATAAAATACCACGGCTGCTATGCAATACAGACCGATCAGCATGCCGCCCTGCATATTGATCTGATCCACTGCAGTAAAATCATTGTTCATGGACCAGTTCAGGGATACATGATCTAGCAGATACACAAAAGGTGAAAGTACCGCATCTCTTGTTTCTGTCAATGTAGTGCTGACCTGATCGCCAAGGATTTTCATGCCATAACACATAGAAGAAACGATCAGTGTGGCAATCGATTTGATGGCAATATAGAGAAAATGTCCTACAAAATAGTAAACAGCAGCGGCAACTGCATGCCCGGTGAGCATACAGCAAAATACGGCAAGTGTATAAAATAGAAAACTCATGCCAATTGTGTAAAGTAAGCAGTACAGCAGATATTCTACCGAGGAAATGTTGTTTAAAATACATACGATCAGGTTCAGCAGAAATGTGATCAGCTGCGGGAGCAGCAGAAACAGAAATCCGCTGATATAATTTGTGACAAACAGTTCACTGCGTTTTACCGGAAGTGCATGGATCATATGGCAGCTGCGGGTGGAAAACAGGTAGGAGAATACCGTGATCGCCGCCACCAGTGCTGCAAAAAAGATAACATATGGTTCCAGATTTCCGCTGATGCATTCTAACATGGTCGTTAACCGGGAAGTGGCCGGTGAAACAGTATCTGCGGATTGTGCCGTGATATAACTGCGGGTATTTAAAAACATCCGTACAGTCATGTGGAAAAAAAGGTAGGCCAGATAAACTGCACAGACCGGCCAGAACCGGCTCATATTTTTCCGGAAAATTGCTTTATTAAAACAGGATGTCTTTGATTTCATAATTCTTTCCTCCCATTTCATAGATAAAGATTTCTTCCAATGTAAGAGGAAGGATATCGATCAGCATTGGGTGTGTTGCTTCCAGGATGGCTTTGGCGCGCTCCGGATTACCCTTAACGATCAGCGTATATACACGGCCGGTGTTTGACATGTGTAATATTTCAAAATCCGGTGGAAGGGTCGGCATACCTTCCTGAAATGCGACCTGGATTTTGGATACATTTCCTTGAAGATCGGAGAGAGAACGCTCTACAATGATCCGGCCTTTGTGCATGATGCCCACATGGTCACAGACATCCTCCAACTCACGCAGGTTGTGGGAGGAGATCAGGATCGTAGTCTTATTTTCGCTGGCTTTTGATAAAATGATACTCCAGATCTGGCGGCGCATGACAGGATCCAGTCCATCCATGGGCTCATCGAGTATCATCAGTTCCGGCATGGCACAGATAGACAGCCAGAAAGCGACCTGTTTCTGCATACCTTTGGAGAGTCTGCGGATGTTGCGTCTGGTGTCGATAGTCGGGAAAAATTCCTGCAGCCGGTCAAATAGTGCCGTATCGAATTTCTGATAGATGCCTTGATAAAATCGTTTCATTTCCAACGTATCTGCCTGAAGAAAGTAAAACAGATCATCTGGAATATAAGTAAATTTTGCTTTTGCTTCCGGATTATCATATACCGGAAGTCCGTCAATCAGGATGGAGCCGCAGTCCGGGCGGTAAATGCCGGTTAGGTGCCGGATCAGGGTGGATTTGCCGGCACCGTTTGGACCGACGAGACCGTAGATCGTTCCTTTTGGAACGTGCAGGCTCATGTCATCTAAGGCCTTAAATCCATGGAATGTTTTTGTAATATGTTCTGCCTGTATCATGCCTGAATCCTCCTTCCTGAGAGGGAAAGGATACGATTCGTGAGTTCATTGACCGGCATGGACAGGTAGAGAAGCTCAGATACGATCTTGTCAAATTGTGGTAGTAATTCCTGCTGGCGGATCTGATTGGTATGGTCCATTTCTGCCGCAAAGGTGCCCTTTCCGGGCAGGGTATAGATATAACCTTCATTTTCCAGTTCCCGGTAAGCCCGCTGGATCGTATTCGGATTGATGGCCAGTGAAGCTGCCAATTCCCGGACAGAAGGCAGTTTGTCATCTTTTTTCAGAGCACCGCTTACAACAAGATGCCGCACATTATCTTTAATCTGCTGATAAAACGGGCGCGTATCGCGGTAATTTATCTGTATCATAGGAAATCTCCTTATCAATAAATTCAAGTCGAAAACATTTGTGGATGTCAGACAGATTGCCGGGAGTTTACCGGATGGAAAGAAATCTGTATGACATACAGTGTACTAACCGTGTTGATACAGTTAATATAGCATGCATACAGGGGAGATACAAGGAAGAAACATGGGAGAAAATCTTAATTCTTTCGAAAGATAGCTGTATGAAGTTTTTGTGTGCTTATTTTAAAGCTCCGTTCATTCCTTCTACAAAGAATTTCTGAAAAATAAAAAATACAACAAGAGAAGGAACCATGCTGAGCAGTACAAGTGTCATGCTATTTCCTTTTAATCCCAGCGTCAGAAATACCGTCATAGGTATTTTCTGATCATCATACATAATCAGATGAGCCCACTGATAAGAGTTCCAGGCGTTTGAAAATGCGATGATCGTACCGCAGGAGAAGGTGCTTTTCATACATGGAAGGTAGATGCGAAAAAAGATACCAAGTTCCGATACTCCATCCAGTCTTGCAGCTTCCACAAGTTCATAAGGAAAACCACGGGAATTTTGTCGAAAAATCATAATGATCAGAGGAGAGGCAAGAAACGGTGCCATTAATCCCCAGATGGTGTCAACAATCCCTAATTTCGTATACATCTGAAAGAGTGGAACCATCAACGGCGTGATGGAAATCATCATGGCAAACAGAACAACTTTAAACAGCATATCTTTTTTCCTGTCATGATAAATTTCAAAAGCAAATCCTGCCAGTCCGCAGATAAGTAAAGTGAGCAGAGTCTGAATAATCGTGTAACGTAAGGTAAAACCAAGAGATTTCAGAAACGCTGTGTGAAACAGGATGTAACAGATATTTTCCCAAAGATCTGTTCCCGGAATGACCGGTCCCTCAGACAGCGAGATATTGCCATCACTGGCGCTGCAGATCATCAGATAAAAGGGAAGTAAGAAACAGACAGATGCAATGCATAGGATCAGATAAGATCCGATTTTTTTGTATAATTGTTTCATGAAAAATACCTCTTTTCACATATTCAGTGATTCTGATTCAATCATACATTTGCTGGTTTTTCAAAAGCGTGTTTTAAATTTAACGGAGAAGGTATGATTTCTATGGAAGCCTGTGAATCATGACTTTGAGATAATCAGAATCATTTATATTCAGTATAAGAGGCTTGCTTCATTGTGTATATAATAATATAATAATATTTGTATAAAAATATTAATGTGCAATTTATAAAACTGGAAAAGAGTATCTATGAAATCGATTTTAAAAGCAACAGAAAGTATAACCGGAAAACAGGAAGCATCTTTATATGTCAGTACCATTGGTCTGGAAGAACAGCAAAAGCCAATTGTCCGTCCACATGGCCTGCCTGTGTATCAGATTTTTTATTGTACAGCCGGAAGCGGAGAATTAGTGGTGAATGAAGAACGATATTGTATTGAGGCGGGAAATGGATTTTTCCTGAAAGCAAATGAAATGCACAGCTATTATAAAACCGGATCAGAATGGCGATTGAGTTATCTTGGATTTCAGGGAACACTCTGTGAGCCTTTATTAGAAACATATGGATTGACAAAATCGGGTGCCTTCAAGGTTTCAGCAGATCAGAGATTTATGAAAGAATTCAGGCAATTATATGAATATCTGGAAACGTTTGGGGAACAGGATTCGGCAGAAGTGTCAAAATTATGTTATGGATGCCTGCTGGAAATACTGGAGACAATGAACTGGATAGATGTTGGAAAAAACGCAGAATCAGATGAAGTAATTGAAAGAATTATGGAATATCTGCAAAAGGAATTTGGAAGAGCAATTACATTAGATGAATTAAGCGCAGTGGTCGGACTGAGCAAGGAATATATGTGCTCCTATTTTAAAAAGAAAATGAATAAAACGATTATGCAGGTATTATGTGATATCCGAATTATGAATGCCTGTGTGATGCTAAACCGTTTTCCAGATAAAAAAATAGCTGAGATTTCAAAAAAATGTGGTTTCGAAAGTCCCAGCTATTTCGGAACTGTATTTCGTAAACATCAGGGAATGACACCTGATACTTATCGAAAATGGATCCCAATAGAACATAAATAAAATAAATTAATCCTCTTTTTCCAGTTCTGCAACAATGTCATTTAACATTTGCAGTACATTGTCTTCTCCTACATTTTCAAAGTGTTCGGAAATGGATTCAAGTTTATCGAAAAAGCTTGGTTTTCTTTCGCCTGTCTGTGTGTCACAGGAAGAAGCACAGCTGTGACAACTGCCTGTACATCCGCCCATTGTATTTTCTGCCATATCAATTACCTCCTTAAATATGAATCAAATGATTTCTTTGAATTTAGTATACTACATTATTTTCAGTATTTCTATAAAAAATGTATGAATTTATAGAAAGTTCACACGGTGTAGGTTACTGTTCACACGCGCCATTCGCAAAAGAGCTCGCTTGCGAGCGATACTTCTTGAACTTGGTTCAAGAAGACAAACGTTTACGCGACTACTTTTGCTCATAAAAAGGCGCTCCCTTCATCATTATGTATCCAAATATTTGCTCATGCATTGCATGACGTGTATCTCGCAGCAAGAATGCCGAGGACATTCTTGAAATTCGGTTGAGAAAATGATTAAAAACGCGTATAATAAAACACATAATTTGGGAAAAATCCCACTGCAAAAAGGAATGTTTTTTCGTGTTATTTTGCAGAGTTTGAGAAGGAGTTTTTAAGTATGAGAGCAAGTGGTATTTTACTTCCGGTAAGCAGTTTACCGTCAAAATATGGAATCGGATGTTTTTCAAAAAGTGCGTTTGAATGGATTGATTTTCTGCAGGAAAGTGGTCAGACTTTCTGGCAGATCCTGCCGTTGGGACCGACCAGCTATGGAGATTCCCCCTATCAGTCATTCTCGACGTTTGCGGGAAATCCGTATTTTATTTCCCTGGAAGAACTGATCGCGGAAGGACTTCTGACCCGTGAGGAATGTGAAACAGCGAACCTGGGCACTAATCCGTCCTATGTGGATTATGAAAAGCAGTATGAGAACCGAAATCCGCTGTTACATAAAGCTTATGAAAACAGCAAAAAACGGGAAGATGCAGACTTCCTGAAATTCGAAGAAGAACAGAAAGCGTGGCTGTCGGACTATGCACTGTTTATGGCATTGAAAGATGTGCATGACAAGCAGGCATGGAATACCTGGGAGAAAGAATTGATCCGGAAAGAGCCGGAAGTTCTGGCAAAATATCGGGAAGAACTTGCGGATGAAATCTGCTATTACGAATATTTACAGTACTGGTTTTTAAAACAGTGGCTGAAAGTGAAAAAATATGCAAACGACCGTGGTATCAGAATTATCGGTGATATCCCGATCTATGTGGCTTTCGACAGCGCAGATGCGTGGATGAATCCGGAACTGTTTGCGTTTGACGAAGATATGAATCCCATTGAAGTGGCAGGCTGTCCGCCGGATGGATTTACCGCAGATGGTCAGCTCTGGGGAAATCCGATCTACGATTGGGAATATCATAAAAAGCAGAACTATGCATGGTGGATCCGCCGGATCAGACACTGTGAAGTGCTGTACGATGTGGTTCGTATCGACCATTTCCGTGGCTTTGATGAGTATTACACGATTCCGTATGGCATGACAAATGCCCGCATCGGTGAATGGAAAAAAGGCCCGGGTATTGCATTATTTCATGAAGTGAAAAAGCATGTGAAAAATATAGAAATCATTGCGGAGGATCTTGGATATATGACGCAATCTGTCCGGGATCTGGTGGCTGAAACCGGTTATCCGGGTATGAAGGTGCTGCAGTTTGCATTTGGCAGTGGCAGTGACAATGAATATCTGCCGCACAATTATACACCGAATTCTGTTGTATATACAGGAACTCACGATAATGAGACACTGATGCAATATCTGGAGTGCACGGAGGAGCATGTGCGCAACCATATCCGGGAGTATATGAACCGTCCGCATGCATCCAATGGAGAACTTTGTGAAAATCTAATCTGGATGGCGATGTCCAGTGTCGGAAAATATTGCATGATCCCGCTTCAGGATTATCTGGGACTTGGAAAAGAAGCCCGCATGAACTATCCATCTACGCTGGGGCATAACTGGGAGTGGCGTGTACGCAAAGAGCAGCTGACACATGATCTGGCAAGTTATATTGCACATATGACAGGATTATCCTATCGCTGGAGAATCGATCCTCCCAAAGAAGAAGAGACGAATGAAACAGATACAGAAAATGAATAAGAATAACAGTTGATGATACAGGGAAACGTGATAAATCCATGTTTCCCTGAAAAACATTATTTCGGCAATTATGAGGATAGTGTCAAATAAGTTATGAAAAATCAGAGACAAAGCAAGAGACTCAAATGAAGCTTATGAGAAAGAAGGATTTTATATGGAAGTAAAAAGACAAAATCATGAATTTCCACCGGTGTATGATGAAAATTCGGAAATACTGATTCTGGGGAGCTTTCCATCAGTGAAATCCAGAGAAATGCAATTTTTTTATGGACATCCACAGAACCGTTTCTGGAAGGTGCTGGCTCAGGTTTTGAATGAGACGGTTCCGCAGACGATACCAGAAAAAAAAGAGATGCTGCTGCGGCATCATATCGCTCTGTGGGACGTGATCGCAAGCTGTGATATCGCAGGATCCAGTGACAGCAGTATCCGCAATGTGGTTCCAAATGATCTCGCTTATATAATAGGAAGAAGCCGAATCACCAGAATTTATGCAAACGGAGCGAAATCAAAACAGCTGTATGACAAATATCTGGCAAAAGAGTTGGGGATTGAGGCGGTGCAGCTGCCGTCCACCAGTCCGGCGAATGCGGCTTATAGTGTGGAGCGGCTGTTGGAATACTGGCAAAAAATAATAAAGACACCAGAGAAAGAGAGGTAGAGTATGCTTGCATATACAGAAGAAAAAAAGTATACAAAGATTTCATGTATATCGAAGGAATGTGCCAGAGGATAAAAATAATGTGCCGTTTTATTTCACTGTGTAAATGCAGAAAACGAAGCGTCCTGACAGGATGCTTCGTTTTCGTATTAAAAATTAAATTTTAGCCAACAACAAGATAAACGAGTTTAGACCTCATAAGCCGAATTCCCCTGCTCCAGGAAATTCAGACCATTCATGGTAATTCCCATCAGCAGTTTACCAACCTGCTCAATAGAAAGTTTATAATTGCTGCACACCCAGTTTTCCAGGATGCCGATGACTCCATTTGCCAGATATGCATAGGAGTAGTCCAGCATCGTTGCATCCGCATTCGGATAAATTTTCTGCCAGACACGCATACTGTTATCGTATCCGAGATACATAAGCTGTCTGATAAAGGAAGAATCCCCGTGCGGTCCGATCAGAACCTGACAGAGATCGCGATTCTGATCGATAAGATGTAAGATATCGTTAAACCAGTTATCATTTGCAAGTGTTAGCACAATATTTTCAAATAATTCGTTCTGAATCTGCGTCAGCAGTGCATACACATCTTCATAATAAGAATAGAACGTACTGCGGTTGATGTCTGCCATTTTACAAATATCCGTTACTGTGATCTTATTCAATGGTTTTTCTTTCAACAGGTCAAAAAGTGCCTGCCGAATCACGGATTTTGTATATTTTGTACGGCGATCTGTTGCCATTTTCTTATCATCTCCTTTGGTCAATCGTCCGGAAAATTGTTAATTATCCAACAAAGTGAAGACAAAATGTGGGATAATTGACAGAAAAAATCAAATTGACGGTTGATATTTGCTTTTAGTTGATTATAATATACAAGAGTTAAAAATGCAACAGGTGTTGTCAAAGACACGACTGTTGCGTAAGAAACAACTGTTATGAAATAGACACCTTTTTATAGTTATAGGAAAAGTTTGTGTCTGTTTCGCAAAAAATGTTTAAATTAAGTAACAAGCAATCAACATACTGGTTAAGGAACATAGGAAAGGAGTGCATATCGTGGCAAGTTTATCACATACGATGCAGAGAAAAGCGTTCAGCGCAGCAATTGACGTTGCTTTAAAAAGACTGAACAAAGACAGAGAAAAAGGATTACTTCAGATTATTGATCTGGCTCAGAAATTCATGGGCGACAACTTCAAACCGGAAGCTTACGAAGGTGCAAAAGCAATCGTTCAGAACCCGGATCACAAGTGGATGAAATTCGTAAACACAATGCTTGACGAGTTAGATCCGAACGTTGCAAAAATGACAGCATTAAACCTTGGTTTTGAGGCTGCTTTTTATGGTACAAAAACAATCCGTAAAATGCGTCAGGTTCATCACTGCAATATTCCGTGGCTGATCCTGATGGATCCGACCAGTGCATGTAATTTAAGATGTACAGGATGCTGGGCTGCAGAGTATGGTTACAAACTGAACCTTACATACGAAGAGTTAGATGATATCGTAACACAGGGTAAAGAACTTGGTATCTACTTCTATATGTTCACTGGCGGAGAACCACTGGTTCGTAAAGCAGATATTCTGAAACTTTGTAAAAAACATCATGATGTGGCATTCCACAGCTTCACAAACGGAACACTGATCGATGAAGAATTCTGTAAAGAAGTTCAGAAATTAGGAAATCTTTCTTTCTCTCTGAGTCTGGAAGGATTTGAGGAAGCAAACGATGGTCGTCGTGGTCAGGGTATTTTCCAGAAAGTTCTTGGAGCAATGGATCTGATGAAACGCTACGGTCTGTTCTTCGGAACATCTGTATGCTACACAAGAAAGAACATGGATGCAGTTACCTCTGATGAGTTCTTTGATCTTCTGATCGAGCACGGATGCCGTTATTCCTGGTATTTCCACTATATGCCGGTTGGAAACGAAGCGGATGTAGAACTGATGCCGACAATGGAGCAGCGTGAGTACATCTACAAACGTATCCGTGAGGTTCGTGCATTTGAAGGTGGAAAACCGATTATGCTTATGGACTTCCAGAATGACGGTGAGTTCGTAGGCGGATGTATTGCCGGTGGACGTAACTACTTCCACATCAATGCAAACGGAGATGCTGAGCCATGTGTATTCATTCACTACTCAGGAGCAAACATCCGTGAAAATACATTACTTGAGTGTCTGCAGCAGCCATTATTCATGGCATACAGAGATAACCAGCCGTTCAACGATAATATGCTCCGTCCGTGTCCGATGCTTGAGAATCCGGAAAAACTTCAGGAGATGGTTCGTGAGACTGGCGCAAAATCTACAGATTTACAGTCTCCGGAGAGTGCAGAGCACCTTTGCGGAAAATGTGAGCCGTATGCAGCAGAGTGGAAAGAACATGCTGACAAGATCTGGGCAGAGCATCCGTTCGTAAAGAAAGGATACAAGAACTACAAGAGTGAGATTGAAGGAACTGACGCAAAATAAGGACAGACATACAGGAGGAATTGAAAGATGGACGTAAAACATGCTGCAGCTAGAAAGTCATTTGAACTGGCTTTTTCAGGAGTTTATAAATACATCAACAAAAACAAAGAAGAGAACCTGGTCAAACTGATGAACCTTGCACATAAAATTGCAGGAAAAAACTTCCCACAGTATTTCTGGGATAATGCAAATGAGGTTCTTGGTGATCCGGAGCAGAAATGGACACAGATGATCTATAATGCAATGGACAGACTTCATCCAAACATTGTAAAACAGCACGTATTAAACATGGGATTTGAAGCTGGCCTGACAGGTTTCAAAAAAGTAAGAGAAAATCGTGAAAAATATGGATGTAACGTGCCGTGGGTTATTCTGATGGATCCGACCAGTGCATGTAACCTGAAATGTACAGGATGCTGGGCAGCTGAGTATGGTCATCAGCTTCAGTTAAGCAATGAAGAACTTGACAGAATCATCACAGAAGCAAAAGAACTCGGTATTCATTTCTTCGTATTAACCGGTGGTGAGCCGATGGTTCGTAAGAAAGATATCCTGATGCTTGCTGAGAAACACAATGACTGTGCATTCCACATCTTCACAAACGGAACTCTGATTGATGAGGAGCTCTGTAAAGAAGTTCAGAGACTTGGTAACTTATCTTTCGCACTGTCTGTAGAGGGATATGCAGAGACAAACGATGACCGCCGTGGTCAGGGTGTATTTGAGAAAGTTATGCACGCTATGGATCTGATGAAAGAGCATGGTCTGTTATTCGGTACATCCATCTGCTACACAAGCAAAAACTACAAAGTAGTTACATCCGATGAATTCCTTCAGATGCTGGTAGACAAAGGAGCAATCCTTTCCTGGTTCTTCCATTACATGCCAGTCGGAAAAGATGCAAGTACAGATCTGCTTCTGACACCGGAACAGCGTGAGTACATGGTAGAGCGTGTTCGTTTTGTACGAAGCAGAAAATGCCCGATCAAACTCTTTACACTGGATTTCCAGAACGATGCAGAGTTTGTAGGCGGATGTATCGCCGGTGGTAAGAACTACTTACATATCAACCCAAATGGAGATGTAGAGCCATGTGTATTCATCCACTACTCCAATATTAATATCAAAGAGCATTCCCTGCTTGAGTGCTTACAGCAGCCGTTGTTCATGCAGTATCATGACAATATGCCGTTTAATGATAATCAGCTTCGTCCATGCCCGATGCTTGAGAATCCGGAGATGATCAAGAAGATGGTAGAGGCTTCCGGAGCTCATTCTACGGATATGCAGGCAGAAGAGCCGGTTGACAGTCTGATCGCAAAAACAATTCCATACGCAGAGAACTGGAAACCAGTTGCTGACAGATTATGGAAAGAGCGTCAGGATGAAGTTGCTGAGGCAAGAAAAGAGCGTTTTGAAAAATACGGTGAGTAATTAGTAATTTAACCAAATAAAAAGAAAGTGTCCTGCTTCAAGTGCATAAAGCACAGTAAGCAGGACACTTTCTTTTTATCAGAAGGGGAGTGATACCCTTCTGATAAACTGCGTAGCAGCTATTTGGTTATGAGCAAGTAGCGTAAGCGGATTGCGAACACCTTAGCCTAACAGCAGTAAGCTGAATACCAGTGTGAACAGCGCTACTGTCTCAACGATACCAATTACGATAAAGTAGTTTGCAGTACCTTTACCGGTTGCTCCGAGAGCGTCTGCGGCTGCTGCCGCGCATTTACCCTGGAATAATCCGGAAAGACCGATTGCAAGTCCGCCGAAGAGACCAACACCAAGTGCCAGACCTGCATCTGCACCGCCAGTTACTGCGGATTTGATAAAGTTCATAAGAAGGAATCCATAAATTGTCTGTGTCAGCGGTGCACCGGAAAATGCGATCATAATGAACGGTGCTGCTTTGCCGCTTGCGTAACACTTTTTCCAAGCTCCTACTGATGCCATTCCGGCAAATCCTGCACCGAATGCAGATCCTGCTGCTGATAAACCAAGTGCAGCTGCCATACCTATAAATGCGATATTCATAATAATTCTCCTTTTTTAAGCTGTTTTGATTCAAGAATAAGGTTATCATTCTTGTTGCGGGATGCACATCGTATCATATATGACATAACATCTTTGTGCATCTTTGCAAATTTACTACTTTTTAATCTTTTCGTTTACTTTAAATGGTTCATATGCAATTCCAGTCCACTCCAGACCGGCCTGTCCGGAAAATTCCAGAACGTTTAATCGAACACCGTGTACAACGACGGATAGGAAACACATGATAATATTCAGTCCGTGTCCGATCAATACGACCACAACGCCCAGAATGATGAGTGGTCCGTGGAACCCTGCTGCAATGCCGTTGAAACTCTGGGAGATGGCAAATCCTGCCATACCTACAGCAAACAGACGGATATAACTCATAACATTTCCAAAACAGCTGATCGTGTTTAAGAATACGGTAAATGCGTCTCCAAGACCTGCTTTCAAGCCCTGACCGATTGTTTTGTCCGGTGCCATACCGCCGAAGAGAACAACAAGGATAAATGCAATACCTACCATACCAAAGATTGGTTTGATATTAAGTTTCTGACCAATAACCAGGTACAGAGATAACAGATACATGCCGATGACTGCAACCAGCCATCCAAGGTCTGCCACCCAGCTTAAGTTTTTCTCGCTCAGTTTCTTTTTGATAGAGATCAGACTTCCCAGTGCCATCTGGATCGCTCCGATGGTGAAGGAAAACTTCATAATGGCATTTTGCTGTGTCACAGCACTTACGCCGAAGTATTCCGGGTAGTTTGCAAACTGAGGAATGACCAGCGCTTTTAAGAAAGGTACATGCATTGCTTTTTCCATACCAAACCACGTACCTGTGACGGCACCCCATACAATAGTCGCAATGGAGAGGACCAGTAGCAGGTAAGTTGTCGTATTAAATTTTTTTGTTTTTGCTACCAGAGCGATCGTTGCAATCAGGATCAGGCAACCGTAACCGGCATCACCGATGATCATTGCAAAGAACAATGTGAAAAACAGGAAAAACCAGAGCGAGATATCTGACTCCCGATAGCCCGGAAGAATTCCAAGGATATCAAATACCGGCCGGATCAGTCCGGAAACTTTCCCATATTTTACTTTGGTAGGGACTTCTGTATCATCCTCTGTCACATCATCCATGGCCCAGGCCCATTGATGCTTGGTGGCTGCGGCCTTGAATTTCGGAAGATCTGTTTCCGGGAGATAACCGGAAATCCATACAAAATCTTCGTCATGCTCTGATGTTTCGTTGGCAGAAGAGTAGTTTTCCTCATTTTGTGCTTTCAACATCTGCACCTGAAAACTCGCATCATAGATGCTGGCTTTTTTCAGTGTTTCTTCACAGGTAAGGATCTCCTGGCGGCACTGTTCAATTTCAGCTACCAGTGCATCCATACCTTTTTCCGGAAGGGTAAATTCTGTTGCCGGAATGGTCGGAGGCAACGATCCAAGTACCGCAACCGTATGCATTTTATCAATGGAAGCAAGTTGGATCAGACGGATTTCAGGATCTTGAACAGCTGTCTGGTATTCATTCCTGCCGAGACGGTAGAAGTGAAGATCATAACCGGCATCCTTTAATGCTGTTACTTCATCCGGGGAGAAGTTTCCCCAGGCTTTGATTCGTTCGATTTCTGCATTGGCAGCACTGATTTCCTGTTCCAGTGCGGATTTTCTGTCCAGTGCACTCAGAACACCCTGATACAGTTCTTCAAATTCGGAATCGGAAAGAACAGGTGTGCTTTCTTTGCTTCGGGATTTTTTATCCGGTGCATAATCTGTCAGTGCAGAAGCAGTTTTGGAAAGGGTTGTGAAACGTTCCGCTACTGCACGCGCCGGGCTTTTCTTTTCTGCCAGATGCAAAAGTCCGAGTGTTCGAAGTCCGTCGAGCATCTCGTCTTTTCTGGAGACGGATGACACGACGCAGACCATTTTCATTTTCTCTATCATTGTGCCGCCTCCGTAAGTTTTTTCTTTGAAATCTTTCCGCGGACAACGGCTGCAGTCTGCTGATCGCCAAGGAAAACTCCGATGATACGGATATTTTCTTTGGCTTCCGGAATCTTAACCTTTTCAAACAGGTTGACCCGCTGGGAAGTAGAGCGTAACTCTTTTTCCAGAAGAGCTTCCTGCTTGCGAAGGGTAGATACCAGGGCATCCAGACGCGCAATCTCGCGGAGTTTTATAATAGCAGTGTCCACCCACAGAGGATAGTCGTCCACATCATACGCGATGTCTTTGAAAGTCAGTTCCTGAAAAGCGGGAACGGTGACACCGGCGATGTTCTCATTCTTACAGATGACGGTATCCGGCTGAACCAGGTGATCCAGCTTTTTGCTTTCCGCGAAGATTTCGTTTTCGGCAAATACTGCAACCCAGTCATCCAGGTCACCAATCATCTGAGCACGCTCGACTTCCTTCTGTTCCAGATCAGCTTTTGTTTTCGTGATCACGGCCTGCAACTGTTGCTTTTTTAACTGCAGGGTAGGAAGATAACGCTGATACTGTTTCAGGCGGTCTTTCTGCAATTTCTGCTCATTTTTTGTAAGTTTGATAGCCATCAACTGCTCCTTTTAGTGTAATGCTTCTTTGTTTGGCCATCTTTCCTGCAGAAGACTTGTCTTCAAACCGGTTTCATTTGGCTCGAAGCATTCTGCAAGGATTTCCCAGCCAAGGTCAAGGGCATCTTCAAGTGGAATATTTACACTGAGGTCCATAAGTTTTGTTTCGAAAAGCTCACCATATTTCAGAAGTTTTTCATCCCAGTCACTCATAAGGAATCCCATGGATTTTTTCTCAAGAGCCTCTTTATACTGAGAGTAAAGGCGGATCATACCATCCATAAGTGCACGGTGGTCATCCCGGGTCTTCCCATTTACATTCTGTTTCAGACGGGAGAGAGATCCGAATGGTTCAATGTGTCCATTTTTCAGATAATACTGACCTTCTGTGATATAACCAGTGTTGTCCGGAACCGGATGTGTAACATCATCACCAGGCATTGTGGTAACACCAAGAATGGTGATGGATCCGGCACCTTCGATGTCAACGGCTTTCTCATAACGGGAAGCCAGGCAGCTGTACAGATCGCCCGGATAACCACGGTTGGAAGGTACCTGTTCCATCGTGATGGACATTTCTTTCTGCGCATCGGCGTAGTTTGTCATATCGGTAAGAAGTACCAGTACTTTCTTTCCGTTTAAGGCAAACTGTTCTGCAACAGCAAGAGCCATATCCGGAACCAGTGTACACTCAACGGTCGGATCGGAAGCGGTATGGATAAACATAACCGTATGGCTCATGGCACCACCCTTTTCCAGGGTATCACGGAATGCCAGGTAATCATCGTATTTCAATCCCATACCACCTAAAACGATGACATCGACTTCTGCCTGAAGTGCGATACGGGAGAGCAGTGCGTTGTAAGGCTCTCCGGAGATAGAGAAAATCGGAAGTTTCTGACTTTCTACCAGTGTATTGAACACATCGATCATCGGGATACCGGTACGGATCATGTTTTTCGGTAAAATACGTTTTGCCGGGTTGAAGGACGGTCCGCCGATCGGAATCATATTTTCCGTCAGTGCCGGGCCGTGATCTCTTGGAACACCGGCACCGTCAAATACCCGTCCAAGCAGGTGATCGGAGAAGGACACCATCATTGGTCTGCCGAGGAAGCGGACGGGATCGTTGGTTCCGACACCCTGTGCACCTGCAAATACCTGAAGAGATACCAGGTCTTTATCAAGTTTTATAACAGTCGCGTAACTGTCACCTACGAGAGCCAGATCGCCCAGGCGGACATCCGTTGCTCTGACAGTAACTACGTTACCGACGATTGATTCAATTTTTGTATATACTTTCTGCACGCTAACATCCTCCTACTCGACAGCTTTTGATTTGTAGAATTCTGAGATTTTCTTTTCCTGTGCGTAGAATTCCGGTGATTCGAATTCTGTACCGTGCCAATCAAGGAATTCCTGTCTTAACTGGTTGAAGAAACCTCGGATCTCGTTTTTGTCATCCAGATCATAGGATGCCATCAATGCATCGTAAAGAATGCCGAATTCTTCCCGCTGTCTGTCCGGAGAGCATGCCGCGTCGATCGGATCGAAGGAGTTCTGCTGCAGATATACGGAATCGAGCAGCTCGCCCTTCTGATAAATAATGTAATCTTCTGCGGAAGTTCCTTCCTCACCGACTACCTTCATCATCTGGTTGATCTCATTTCCTCGGTGCAAAATGGAACGTGCTTCTTCCACACGGGTCATATCAACAACACCGTCGTATTTGGACCAGGAATCCATCGGATGGATGGCCGGGTATTTACGGGCATCGGAACGCTCTCGGGAAAGTCCGTGGAATGCACCGACTACCTTCAGCGTTGCCTGTGTAACCGGCTCCTCAAAGTTACCACCTGCCGGTGATACGGTACCACCGATGGTAACAGATGCGATCTTTCCGTTTTTCAGTCTTACTTTACCGGCACGCTCATAGAAAGAAGCGATGGTGGATTCCAGGTAAGCCGGGAAAGCTTCTTCCCCCGGAATCTCTTCCAGACGTCCGGACATCTCACGCATTGCCTGTGCCCAACGGCTGGTGGAATCTGCAAGCAGAAGAACATTCAGGCCCATCTGCCGGTAGTATTCAGCTAGTGTTACGGCTGTGTAGCAGGATGCCTCTCGTGCGGCTACCGGCATGGAAGAAGTGTTGCAGATGATGATCGTACGTTCCATCAGGGATCTTCCGGTCTTTGGATCTTCCAGTTCAGGGAACTCTTTTAAGATTTCCACAACCTCGCCGGCACGCTCGCCACATGCGGCAACGATAACGATATCGGCTTCTCCGTTTTTCGCTTCCATATGCTGAAGCACTGTTTTTCCGGCTCCGAATGGTCCCGGTACGCAGAAAGTTCCACCTTTTGCTACCGGAAGGAAAGAGTCGATACAGCGAATCTGGGTTACAAGTGGTTCGTCCGGACGAAGTCTTTCCTCATAGCATTTTACTGCCTGTTTAATTGGCTGGGAGATAACCATGCTTAGTTCTTTCTCCTCGCCGTCTCCATTTTCAATGATACAAATGGTTGCCCGTACATGGTAAGAACCTTTTTCTTTGATGGATTTTACTTTCCAGTCATGACCTTTCAGTGTGAAAGGAACCATGATCTCGTGTGTAAATAATCCTTCCGGAACACTTCCGATGGTGTCACCGGCTTCTACGGCATCACCGATCTTTACGGATGGGGTAAATTCCCATGTCCGGTCCGGAATCGGATCGAGGTATACGCCTCGTTCAAGGAAAAATCCGCATTGCTCGGCCAGATCCGGCAACGGATTCTGCAGACCGTCAAATACCTGTGTGAGCAGACCCGGTCCAAGTTCTACGCTCATCAGTTCACCGGTAAATTCTACAGGATCTCCGACTTTAATGCCGTTTGACATTTCGTAGATCTGCATGCTGGCAACACCGTTGTTGATACGGATAACCTCGCCTTTTAAGCGTTTTCCGTCAACAAGGATATAACCAACTTCATTTTTATGAACGGCACCTTCAAAGCTGACATTTGCCAGGTTGCCGTTTATACCAGTTACATATCCTGTTACTGTTTCCATTCAATTTTCTCCTGTTATTAAATAGTTTTCCGTTTCATCAGATAGGGGAAGCATTGCACTCCTATAACTGATAAACGCGTTGCTGCACCTGATCAAAAAGGCGTTTGAATTCTTTTTTACCTTTTTCCTGTACAAAACAGTTCTGGCGCTCCAGCAATTTCAATTTAACCGCATACCCAAATAGATAGACATCGTCAAAGGTATGCAAACCTACCAGGGAATCAAGATTTTCAAATTCGTAATCCAGCAGGATTTTCTCGGCTTCCAGCGGATTTTTTGCTGCAAGCACGCTTCCTATTACCTGGGTGAGCACAGAATCCTTATCGTAGGATTTCAGATAAGCCCGTCCGAGGTTCATGCTTCTCTGATAATTGAGCTCACTCATAAGGTTGTTGTAAAAAACAGCCCAGTCTTTTAACAGTGGTCCTTCATCAGAGGAGAGAGTGAGATTACTTAAAAATTCGTATTTTGATTCGCTTACATTTGACTGGCACATGCCAAGAAATTCTTCATAAGTAAAAGGCATGTCTCCGTCCGTTCTCAGGTCCGGCAGGCTGGATATCAGATAATAATATGAAGCCATAAGCACCTCCTGCTAGAAATCAAGATTTCTGAAGTACGGCATCAGCATCTGCATGATTTCGTCATCGGAACAGTCAAAATAACCGGAACCGTCTTTTGCCGCCAGCCGGAATCCTGCACGGACACCTTTGGCCGGTCGGATTTCGAGACCGTTTTTGATTTCATCTGCAAGTTCTGCTTTCAGTGCATCACTTACTTGTGCAACTTCTACGGAATAACTATCTACCCCTTCATCAGCAATCACTGCTTTGATTAATTTTCCGAGTGCAGCATCACAAAGATTGTCTTTCACCTTTGCGGAAAGAATTTTTTCAAATTCTGCTTTTACCTCGGTTTTAAATGCGAGCATGGCATCGCGTTTTGCCTGCTCCGCGCTGATGGCAGCACTTTCTTTTAGAATACCGATTTCTTTTTCTGAAGCTTCCTGAATACTTTTTGCCTCAGATTTTGCATCTGCAATTATAGCATCTGCTTTTTTCTTAGCTTCTGCAATAATCGCTTCTGCTTCTGCATTGGCTGCATCAATTCCGTCTTTGCGGATGGAGGAAACTAAGTCCTGAATCTGTAATTCCATACGTTCACTTCCCTTCGTGTTCTTTGGATTGTACTGAAATAAATACAATTTAGAACACATTATAATATACAATGGATTGACATGCAAGTACTATTTTTAATTGTTTATAATTAAACAATCTCACCGGTTATTATATCCGATATTGAGCATAATTTACAAAAGTAATGTACTTTTTTTGATACATGCTTATAGTTGCTGTTCTTGTGCAATTGCAGATACCTATGTTATACTTACATTTATGAAAGAAAATGAAACATTAAAAAGGCGGGTGCTGGATCTGGCAAACCGCTGTTATCAGCAAAATATATATACATTTTCCGGGTTTTTAAATGCAGCAGAAGTGTCAGATGTATATTCTATGGAGCGGGAGTTAGATTTTATCCCATGGAAATTATTTGGAGGCACGGAAGGCTGTGAACGGCAGATGCTGCGGTTTGGATCGGAGGAAACGTTAGGGTATGAGGAGGAGTTTCCCATCAGTTGTGTGGTGATCCGCCCATCAGCACCGAAATTTGCCGAGACCTTAAGTCATCGGGATTTTTTGGGGGCATTGATGAATCTAGGAATAGAAAGGGATGTTCTTGGTGATATTATTGTCAGGGATTCTGTCGGTTATGTGTTCTGTGAGGATGCCATGGCAGCTTATCTGGCGGACAATATTACCCAGGTGCGCCATACCGTCATGACCACAGAGGTGACAAAAGAATGTCCCGGGCAGGCGGCACCGCAGTTTCTGGAGGAAGAATTTGTCGTCAGTTCCAACCGCTGTGATGCCATTATTGCGAAAGCATACAAGCTGTCCCGTACCCGGAGTACCGAATTATTTCATGCAGGAAAAATATTTGTAAATGGCAGACAATATGACCGGAATAGTGGTATACTGAAAAGCGGAGACATCGTATCCGTGCGTGGATTTGGAAAATTTGTGTTTCGTGGATTTTTACAGGAGACCAAAAAAGGAAGGATCCGTGTGGGTATTGCGAGATATGTGTAAGGATTGTGGGAGTGCAAAGCACGGAGCAATCCGTGTGATCAGGATTGGGGCGTTTTGACACCCAAATCATATCATGCAGGAAAGCAAAAAAAACAGGGATGCAAGTATATTTATGAATAGAGAAGAAAAACAGAAGCTGAAAGCTGAAAAAAAACAGCAGAAAGCGAAGGAGAAACAGGCACGGAAAGAAGTCCGGTCTGTTTATAAGGAGACAAAAGGAAACAAAGACCGGGAGATCAAGTGGGGCAAGCTTGACAATACAGCGCATCTGTTTCCGGTTATCGCAGGAGAGGGCATGACAAATGTCTATCGAGTTGCAGTTATCTTAAAAGAAGAAATCCAGCAGGAACTGCTGCAGCAGGCACTGGACATGGTATTGCCGAAATTTTCTGTATTTAACTGCAGACTGCGTCAGGGCATGTTCTGGTATTATTTTGAAGAAAATGGAAAAAAATCACCGACGGTACATGAGGAGCATACGTATCCGTGCCGTTATATTGATGAGCACCGCAACCGGAGTTATCTGTTTCGGGTGACCTATTACGGCTGTCGTATCAATCTGGAAGTTTTTCATTCACTGACAGATGGAAACGGAGCACTGAATTTCCTGAAGGAGCTGACGTATCAGTATCTGCGCTTGTCTCATCAGGAACTTGGTGAGCAGTATGGAAATCGGCTGCACAAGCATACTTCTTTAAATACAGAAGACAGCTTTTTGCAGAATTACAAAAAGAGCCGCTTTGAGAAATCCTACAAATCGGAAAAAGCCTATATTTTAAAAGGCAGCCTGTTTCCGGAAGGAAAAATGGGAATCATTCACGGGCATATGCCGGTGGATGCGGTAAAACGAGCGGCGAAGAAATACGATGCTACGATCAATGAATTTCTGGTGGCTGTATTTATCTGGGCAATTTATCAGGAGTATTTAAAAGGAATGCCTTCAAAACGGCCGGTCACCACCAGTGTGCCGGTTAACCTGCGACCATTTTTTAATTCAGTGACAACGAAAAATTTCTTTGTCATGGTTACGGCAACGTTCCATCCGAAAGCAGAAAACCAGCCATTTGAGGATGTGATTGCAGAAGTGAAAAAATCTCTGCGGGAGCAGATTACGAAAGAACATCTGGAAGAGATTTTTTCCTATAATGTGACGGGAGAAAAAACGATGATTCTGCGGACAATCCCGCTGGTGTTCAAAAAAATAGGTATGAAATACGTTTACAATATGGCGGCGAGTGCCAATACCGCAACCATCACAAACCTTGGAAATATTCAGGTTGCACCGGAATATGAGGAGTACGTGGATCATTTCAGTGTTATTTTGTCACGTTCCAAAGGACAGAATCTGAAGATGTGCCTTTGTTCCTATAATGGAATGCTGACATCCACGATCTCATCTGTGATGAAGGATACAAAACTGCAGAAAGCATTTTACCGTTATCTGGTGGCAAATGATATTCCGGTAACAATAGAAAGTAATGGTGTGTATTATGAATAAATGTTGGAACTGCGGAGTGGAATTTGTTGATCCGACCAATGTATGTCCACTTTGTAAATGTATTACGGAGCGGGACGGAGACGAGGTACTGGAGAGGAAGCCGACTTATCCGTTCCATCCGGGGAAAGAGATAAAAAAAATCCAGCTGGCGCTGAGCATTTATACGTTGGCGGCCATTATTGCTGAAGTGATTCTGGTGATCGTTGATTTTCATGTGGGAGACCGGGTCGGATGGTCCATCATGACGGGAGCATGCTTTGTATATGCATATATTACATTGAAATTTTCCATTCAGAAACACAATGGATACCAGTTTAAAATATTATTGCAGACGCTGCTTGGTGTGGCGGTCGTTGTACTCATTGATTTTTTGACAGGATTTTCCGGCTGGTCTGTAAATTATGTATTGCCGTCAGCATTTATACTGATCGATGTGACGGTCATTATACTGATGATCGTGAACAGCAGAAACTGGCAGAGTTATATACCGATGCAGCTTTTGATCATTGTATTGAGTATTATTCCGTTTATACTCAGGCATTTTGGAATTTCCAGTGACAGTATTATATGTCTGATCGCGCTGTGTGTAGCTGTTTTTGTATTTATCGGCAGTGTGATCGTGGGAGGCCGCCGGGCAATGGATGAGTTGTACCGCCGCTTCCATGTGTGATTTATCTCAGTCTGAGTTGAGACTCCCACTTCTGTAAGTGGTGAGTAATAACAAGTCTTTCTTAGTGGGAGTACAATCTCCGACTGAGATAAACGCTTCGCGAGGATGTGCAGTGATTCTGAGATGAATATGTCAGCTTACGCTGACCAGAATCACGCACCAAGTCTCACGTGCGTTCGACTTGAAAAAAAGAAATTAGTATTATAATAGGAGAAAAATGAATGTTACAGACTGACAACAGTATTCGCGGAAAAGTAATGCGTGAATTGATCGCAAGAGTCGCTTCCGACAACTTGATCGGCAGAAAATTTAAAAGCGGTGAACTGCGCAAAAAAATGACAGAACCCGAGTGGCGGGTGCCGGAATTTTACAATCTGCGTGTAATCGAAGAAAAAAATTGCCGTCTGGAATTATTGGAGTGTGAGATCAAAAACGAGCGTCTTGTGTTGCTGCAGCTGCACGGAGGCGGATATATCGGTGGTATGCGTAATGCATACCGCAGTTTTGCGGGGCTATACAGTGAACTTGGCCGGGGGATGAGTGTGCTGACCGTGGATTACCGGGTGGCACCGGAGCATCCGTATCCGGCGGCACTGGAAGATGCCATAACCGGTTACAACTGGTTGCTGCAGGCGGGATGGCAGGAGCATGAGATCGTTGTGGCCGGAGATTCCGCAGGCGGCGGACTGGCACTGGCACTCTGCATGTATCTGAAGAATCAGAACCGGAAACTTCCGGCGGGGCTGATCTGTATGTCGCCCTGGACCGATCTGACCCAGTCCGGTGCATCGTATGATTTTAACTATGAACGGGATCCATTGTTTGGAAACACCCGGGACAGCCTGATCTACAGCAAGGATTATATTCAGGATGAGGATCCGACGAATCCGTATATCTCACCGTTGTATGGCAATTTCAGCGGTTTTCCGCCAATGTTGATCCAGGTGGGAAGTTATGAGATGCTGCTGAGTGATTCGGAACTGGTGGCAGAAAAAGCGAAACGTGCCGGATGCAAAGTGCGGCTCAGTGTGTACGAAGGAATGTTTCATATTTTTCAGATGGCAATGCTGATGATTCCGGAGTCCAAGCATGCCTGGCAGGAGATCGGACGTTTTCTGGATATTATGGAACATCATCTTCCGGCAGAGCATCTGGATGAGGAAGATAAAGAGATTGAGTCCAAATTTGGAGAAGTAGAATATGAATAACTATACTGATTGCTGTCTGTGCCCGAGAAACTGTCATGTGGACCGGACACAGGGAAAAACAGGTTACTGTGGACAGACCGATCAGATACGCGCGGCACGGGCTGCATTACATATGTGGGAGGAACCCTGCATATCCGGTGATGCGGGATCCGGAGCCGTGTTTTTTTCGGGCTGTACGCTTGGCTGTGTGTTCTGCCAGAACCATTCCATTGCTGCAGGCAGTGTGGGGAAAACAATTTCCGTGGAACGGCTGGCAGAAATATTTTTAGAACTTCAGGAACAGAAAGCCTGGAATATCAATCTGGTGACAGCGGGGCATTTTGCACCACAGGTGGCAAAAGCGCTGGAACTGGCAAAAAACAGGGGCTTACAGATTCCGGTCGTATATAATACATCCGGCTATGAAAAGGTAGAAACACTGCGGATGTTTGAAGGACTGACAGATATCTATCTGCCGGATTTCAAATATCTGAGCGGAGAACTTGCAGGTACATATTCTCATGCGGCGGATTATCCGCAGGTGGCAAAAGCAGCTCTTTGGGAGATGGTGCGGCAGGTTGGAAGTGCCCGGTTTGAGATCGTGTCCGGAGCAAAGGCCGGCAAGATTACCGATGAATTGTCTGTGGATGTGGCATATGCGGATGGAATGGATCAGACTTTGGATGGAACCGTGTCTGATACTGACGAATGTATGAGAGACAGTGAACCGGAAAATGGTGTTCTGGAACGAATGCTGCGCGGTGTTGTAGTTCGCCATCTGATTCTTCCGGGGCATATCGCGGAATCAAAAAAAGTGATCCGTTATCTCTATGAGACCTACGGGGATCAGATCTATATCAGCATCATGAACCAGTACACACCAATGCCTGGGATAAACGCACGGTATCCGGAACTTGGAAGAAAACTCACACCACAGGAGTACGATGAGGTAGTAGATTACGCCATAGAACTTGGCGTAGAAAACGGATTTATCCAGGACGGGGAGACAGCGGAAGAGAGTTTTATACCGACCTTTGATACTTCTGGGGTGTGAGGTGATTCTTCTGTTAGCAATCAAAGCAACCCTACTGTGTTACCACCGGCTGCTGTGTCGTCGGATCTGCCGGAAGTGCCTGAGCCGGATCCATTGTCTGGGCAGCGGTATCCGGAGTGACTGTGTCAGCAGCACCCGGATCCGGTGTTGCATCTGTAGTTCCATCAGTCGTTGATGCATCGGTGGCCCCGTCAGCGGAAGTATCTGCCTGTGTACCAGCAGTATATTCGGTAATATTTGCGTGAGAGAGTGTCTTGTTGTCAGTCAGATATATAGCAACGCTCAGCTGCTGCTTGGAAGCAGGCACTTCTACTTTCAGTGTGTCGGATTCTCCGTGGGTTGAATATACCATGATGGAATCATAACTGTCAGAAATTTTGTAGAGAATATCAGATTTTGCAATCTGATCACCGGATTCATTTGTAACAACGCAGCGGAGCTCTTTATTTCCGGGGATGGTGCACATCTCAAGTGTTCCGTTCTCGTCGGTAGTTCCTTCAAATACAGTTTCATTTCCATTGGTAATGGTTACGGTTGCATTTGCCAGTTTTTCACCGGAAGCATCATACCAGCGGGAATATAACTGGAGATTTCCATCCGTCAGGATTTCTTTTTCCGCGGAGAGTTCGGTACCTGCGCTGACTGCGGCATCTGTGCCCGGCAGTTCGAAGCTGCATCCGTTTAATAAAAATGCACCGCTGATTGTCAGTGCGGAAATGAGTGCAATATATGTTTTCTTTTTCATGTTTTTGATTCCTCTTTTCGTTGTTTGTAATTTCTTAATCAATGTTTTTGTAACTGCCTATAGCATGATACAAAAATGTGAATATTTCAAGAATTTTTTATGAAAAATGCAAAAAAAATGTTTTCGGAAAGCAGGCAGGTCTGTCGTTGACATTTTGCGGTGACCTACCTATAATAATAAAAAGAAACAGGATTGTGGAGGAATTATGAATAGTAAGAGTGTATACAGAAAGAAACGTGTGGGATCCTGCCTGGCATTGTGCCTGATTGGTGCTGTCATGAGCAGTACAATGAGTATTCCGGCATGGGCGGCACCTGCATCGGGAACAGCGAAAGATGATAATACCGTAGTCCGCGATGCCATCAAAGGCACACCGGTGGGATCATTGAATGCCAATCAGGAAGTAAAAGTGAAAAGTGAGAAGAAATCTGAGGATGGATATACCTGGTATCAGATCAGTTTTGACTGGAATGGTGCGCAGACAGAAGGCTGGGTGCGTGGTGATCTGATCACAGATGGAGCATCTGCTGCGGACAGTACACAGACGGGCAGCACGACAGACCAGGCAGTGGAAGCTGCAGGTTCTGTTACTTCCAATAATTCGGGGAAGACCGATGCACAGAAAACAGATGAATTCAGTATCAATGATCAGAAATACAAAATTGCAGAAAAATTTCCGGAAACTGAGATACCGGAGGGATTTCAGGCAGCAACGATTACATATGGTGAGAAAGAGATTTCTGCTGCACAGATGAAAAACAATGCGGATACTGTGCTGGTATGGCTGGAAAATACAGCTGACAGCGCAGATAAGGGCATGTACCTGCTTGATCGTGAGCGGGGGGAGGCAGTTCCGTTTATCTGCATTGCCGGAAAAGAGGATTCTTTTGTAGTATTGACCGATGTACCGGAAGCGGAGGAAAAGACGGTTGCAGACTGCTATCATCATACCTTGTGTACGTTTGGAAACGGAAGTATTATGGCATATCAGCTGACACAGGAAGACGAACATGTTTCCAATGACGTGACAGCGACTGATTTTTACTATGTATATGGAATTTCCAGTGAAGGCGAGCGCGGATGGTATGTGTATGATTCTGCTGGTGATACCCTGCAGCGCAGCATGATAAATATGAAATATAATACCGCGCAGGCAGATACCGGCAGCAGTCAGGATGTAACGGAGGATACATCTGTATTTGAGACAGATTCCATGACACGGATGCTGATCGCCGGAGCGGGAGTGATCGCATTACTGCTTCTGATCCTGCTGATCGTCGTTTCCGTACGTTACCGCCGTCTGCGCAGATATCTGGATGGCGAACTTGGTTTTGGTGAAGAGGATGAGGCGTTCCATGAAGAAACGGAAATGCTGCCGTCTCACACGATTGAAGTAGAATTAAAAAGCGGAACCGTAGATATTATGGATTTTGATGCTGCTGTTGAAGAGGCAGACAAAACACAAAAAAACAGTAAGATAAAAGAAAAGAAACAGCGTCACAGAGGAGGCGAACCGCGGACAGCAGCAGAAATGCCGGAAGAGACGGAAAAATCAGTTGGTTTTACAGACGAAAATGCAGAAGCGAAAGAATCAGCTGTCGAAAAAACGGCGGAGCAGCCGATGAAAAATCCGGATCTGGAATCCGTAGCGAAGATCAAACGACCACAATCTGAGAAAAAAGAGACAAATCCGGAGACCGAACAGCTGGTTGCAGATCTGAAAAAGCTGATCCGGGAAGTGGAAGTGACGAAAAATGCAGAAGCAGAGCAGGAAGATGCGTTTTTTGATGAAGAAGACGGAGAATTTTATGATGAAGAAGATCCGGAAGAGAAAAAAGACGGAACAAATTCCTGGGATGATATTGAATTTCTTTAAATAAAAGAACAGACTCCTTTTATCGGGAAAGGACCCGGTAAAGGGAGTTTCTTTTGTTGTTGACAGATTTGCAAGTGTGTTATATCATCGTTATAACAGTCTCTTGAAATGAAAGACGATAAAGATAGGCGAATGGTGCAAGATTCTGAAAAGAATAATGGAGGATAGGTTACAAATGACAATAGAGATTGATTTTAACAGTGACGAGGCATTGTATATCCAGCTTCGCAATCAGATTATATATGGCATTGCCACGCAGCAGTATCATGAAGGAGATGCTCTCCCATCGGTACGCCAGCTGGCAGATGAAATCGGCATTAATATGCATACCGTAAATAAAGCGTACAGTGTGTTGCGCCAGGAAGGTCTGCTGCGTCTGGACCGGCGCAGGGGCACCGTCATAGCACTGGATATTGACCGTCTGAAAGCAGAGGAAGAGATGCGGGATGCCCTGCGGGTTATTCTGGCCAGAGGTTTCTGCAAAGGAATTACCAGGGCAGAGGTGCATGAACTGGTGGATGAGATTTTTCATGAATACGAGTAAGAATGCCGAGGGCATTCCTGAATAAAAAGAATTGTGGGAGTACGAAGTGCGGAACAATTCGTATGGCATCTTTTGACCCCAACATCATAAAAATAGTAAGCGTAAATTTCGGAGGAAATAGAATGCAATATAAGGGATTTACCAAACAGGCGCGCAAGGCAATGCGTCTGGCAGAAAATCTGGCAGAAAAAGAACAACAGACACAGATGGGCAGTGAGTATCTGCTGGCAGGGCTTTTGCTGGAAGGACATGGAGTAGCATATGAAATCCTGCAGCAGTTATCCGTAAACTGTGAGGATATTCTGGCACTGATCCACGAGATCGCACTGCCAAATGAAGAAGAATTTCCGGCACAGGAGGATTTCCTGACTCCGGAGGGGCATGCGGTTATTGACGGTGCTTATGCGGCAGCAGAGCGGTTTGACTGTGAAGAAGTCGGTACGGAACATCTGCTGTTTTCTGTGATCGAGCATCGCAACAGCGCAGCAGCCAGACTGCTGATGGCAATGAATGTCAACATGGGAAAAGTGTATGCGGAAATCTTGTCTGCCATGGGAAAAGAAGCATTGTATTCCCGGGAGGAAGGAAAACAATTCCGTACCGGAAAGAAATCAGAAAATGCAAAATCAGGTCTGCTTGAGACCTATACTTCAGATCTGACGGAGCGTGCCCGGCAGGGAGAACTGGATCCGCTGATCGGACGCAGTGATGAACTGCAGCGGATGATCCAGATCCTGAGCCGCCGGGGCAAAAATAATCCTTGCCTGATCGGAGAACCCGGTGTGGGAAAAACCGCGATCGTGGAAGGACTGGCAGCACGGGTAGCAGCAGGAGCCGTACCGGAGCATCTGCAGGAAAAGCGGATCCTGACTTTGGATGTATCCGGAATGGTAGCGGGCACGAAATACCGTGGTGAGTTCGAGGAACGGATCAAAGGAATTATGCAGGAAGTGCAGCAGGCAGGCAATATCCTGCTGTTTGTGGATGAACTGCATACGATCATCGGTGCAGGTGGTGCCGAAGGAGCACTGGATGCATCCAACATTATGAAACCGGCATTGTCCCGTGGACTGATCCAGATCATCGGTGCGACTACGATCCAGGAATACCGTAAGCATATCGAAAAAGATGCGGCACTGGAGCGGAGGTTTCAGCCGGTGATCGTGGAGGAACCGAGTGTGGAACAGACCGTGGAGATATTGCGTGGACTGCGTCCGCAATATGAGAAACATCACCATGTGACGATTACAGAAGAAGGACTGCGGGCTGCGGCAGAATTGTCAGAGCGTTATATCAACGACCGTTTTCTTCCGGATAAGGCAATCGATCTGATGGATGAGGCTGCTTCCAAAGTGCATATCGGCAGTATGGAGCAGCCCAAGCAGCTGGAAGAGATAAAACGGACTATGCAGCAGCGGAGTGAGGAAATGGAAGAAGCGATCCTGCAGGGAAATCTGACACTTGCAGGAAGTATCAGAAGCGAACGCCAGGAATTAAAGCAGGCTTATGAGTCTGCCCTCACCAGATACAAACGTAGTCTGAACCGCAAAAAGGCGGCAGTCGGAGAAAATGAAGTGGCCGATGTAGTGGCAGACTGGACGCATATTCCGGTAAAACGACTGACCGAAGGGGAAGCCGTGCGTCTTCAGCATCTGGAAAAATCACTGCACAAACGTGTCATTGCACAGGACGAGGCAATTCAGGCAGTTGCAAAAGCGGTGCGTCGTGGAAGAGTCGGTCTTAAAGATCCGTCCAGACCGGTGGGCTCTTTTCTGTTCCTCGGACCGACCGGTGTCGGAAAAACAGAGATTTCCAAAGCACTGGCAGAGGAAGTGTTTGGTCAGGAAGAAGCTATGATCCGGGTGGATATGTCGGAATATATGGAAAAGCACAGTGTTTCAAAACTGATTGGTTCTCCGCCGGGATATGTTGGTTACGAAGAGGGTGGACAGCTCAGCGAGAAAGTGCGTCGTCATCCATATTCGGTCCTGCTGTTTGATGAGATTGAAAAAGCACATCCGGATGTGTTTAATATTTTACTGCAGGTACTGGATGACGGACATATCACCGATGCCCAGGGAAGAAAAGTTGATTTCAAAAATACCATCATCATTATGACGTCCAATGCCGGAGCACAGTCTATCATTGAGCCGAAAAAACTTGGTTTTGCAACGGCAGAAAATGAAAAAGCAGACTACAACCGGATGAAATCCAATGTGATGGAAGAAGTGCGCCGGATCTTCAAGCCGGAATTCTTAAATCGTATTGATGAGATCATTGTGTTCCATGCCCTGACTAAAGAGCACATGAAGAAGATTGTGGGCATCATGACGAAAGAACTGCAGCAGCGCTGCCGGGAACAGTTGGATCTGGAACTGAAGATTACCGACGGTGTAAAACAATATATTGTGGATAAAGCATATGATCCGAAATATGGTGCACGCCCGCTGCGCCGGATGATTCAGACGAAACTGGAGGATACGCTTGCGGATGAGCTGTTATCCGGAGCAATCAAACAGGGAAGTACCGTGACTGTGCGTATCCGCAAAGATGAGATTGTGTTCTGTTAATGATTTATGTATCTCTGTAGAAATAGAGAGCGAGGAATAGGAAATGGCAAAAGCGAAAAAGACGATATTTTTCTGTCAGCAGTGTGGCTATGAGACTGCAAAATGGATGGGACAGTGTCCGGGCTGCCGGGAGTGGAATACATTTGTAGAAGAACCGGCGGAGGAAAAGCATGCCGGAATCAGCGCAGGCAACCGGCGGAATTCCCAGAGTGTGGAACCGATGCCGTTGTCCAGAGTGGAAATGACCGATCAGGAGCGTTTTACTACCGGAATCGGTGAACTGGATCGAGTGCTGGGTGGCGGAATCGTACCGGCTTCACTGGTGCTGGTGGGCGGTGATCCGGGAATCGGAAAGTCCACCTTGCTGCTTCAGGTGTGTAAAAATCTGGCAGATGCGCATCACAGTGTGCTTTATATCTCGGGCGAGGAATCGTTGCAGCAGATCAAAATCCGTGCAGACCGAATCGGTTCATTCACCGAATCCTTAGAATTGTTCTGTGAGACAAATCTGGCAGATATTTCCTCGGTTTTGCGCAGAAAGAAACCACGGGTGGTTATCATTGATTCCATCCAGACCATGTACAGTGAGGAAGTCAGTTCTGCGCCGGGAAGCGTTTCCCAGGTGCGTCAGGCGACATCTCTGCTGCTTCAGCTGGCAAAATCTCTCGGTATTACGATTTTTATCGTCGGACATGTGACAAAAGAAGGTGTGGTGGCCGGCCCGCGTGTGCTGGAACATATGGTGGACACGGTATTGTATTTTGAGGGAGACCGTCATGCAGCCTACCGGATTCTGCGCAGTGTGAAAAACCGTTTTGGCTCTACGAATGAAATCGGTGTATTTGAGATGCAGCAGGTGGGACTGGTGGAAGTGGAAAATCCTTCTGAATACATGCTGAACGGGCGGCCGGAGGGGGCTTCCGGTTCTATCGTCACCTGTTCCATTGAAGGAACGCGGCCAATCCTGCTGGAAATCCAGGCTCTGGTATGTAAGACAGGATTTGGTCTGCCAAGAAGAACAGCAGCAGGCGCAGACCTGAATCGTGTAAATCTGCTGATGGCGGTACTGGAAAAACGTGCAGGGATTCCGCTGTCTTCCTGCGATGCTTATGTGAATATCGCGGGCGGCATCCGGATGAACGAACCGGCCATAGATCTCGGCATCATTCTTGCCATTGTGTCCAGTTACCGGGAACTTGCTATCTCAGATAAGACAATCTGTTTTGGCGAGGTGGGGCTCAGTGGTGAAGTCCGTGCCGTCAATATGGCAAAACAAAGGGTACAGGAGGCCAAAAAGCTTGGCTTTGAGACCTGTATCTTACCAAAAGTATCTCTGACAGATGAAGTCCGTACCGATGGTATCCGCCTGATCGGAGTGTCAAATGTGCGGGAAGCAATATCTTGTATATCAGATGGTGAGCAATAAGCCGAAAATGACTCCAACAGGAATGACTGTTTGGAGTCATTTCTTTATCCAACTTAAAAAAGTACATAAAGAATACATATCGGCATGTTACAATAAATGCAACGAAAGATAGAGGATATTGGGGGATGGTGAACATGAACAGAATTTTACTGGCAGAAGACAACGATGATCTGCGGGAACTGATTACAGATTTCCTGTCAGAACATGGATTTGATGTGTATGCGGTTGTGGATGGGGAAGATGCCTGGGAAGCCGTGCAGACAACTCGTTATCAGCTGGTTTTGCTGGATGTTATGATGCCGGGGATGGATGGATTTACTCTTTGCAGAAAAATCCGGGAACGGGAATCGGTGCCGGTGCTTTTCCTGACAGCGCGTGTGCTGGAAGAAGATCAGCTGCGTGGATACGAACTTGGGGCAGACGATTACATATTGAAACCATTTTCTCTGCGGGTGCTTCTTGCCAAATGTCAGGCTGTATTGGAACGCTATCAGTGCGGAATGCAGGCGGAACAGCAAAAAGGTCTGTGGAAACATGAAAAACGGCAGCAGTTTTTCTGCGATGGACAGCCGGTAGAACTGCAGTCGCTGGATTTCCGCCTTTTATCCTATTTTTATGAGAATCCGAACCGGATTCTGACAAGAGAGCAGATCATTTTAAAACTCTGGGGTTACGAGTATGCCGGAAATGACAGATCGGTAGATACACATGTAAAAAACCTGCGGAAAGCATTAGGGGATTATGGCAGCTGCATCCGGACAATTGTAAAAAAAGGATATATTTTTGAAAGAAACAAAACGGTAAAAGAACAGACAGGAGAAGGGCAGGAGGGATGAAATTGAAAAAACTGAAAAAACTATGGGGAGAGCGGAAAAAAATATGGCGAGAATATAGAACGGCATTTCTGATCGAAATAATATTTTTGTGTGTAGCAATTACTGCCACGGGACTTTTGATCCGGATGTCACAGAAGGGCTGGGAGGAAAAACTGCAGCTGATGACGAAAAATGTGCAAAATCTGGTAGAGTCCAATTTGGACACCAGAAAGGCAGAAACGGAAACACAACTAAAGAATAACGTTTTTATAGGTTTAAAAAATATTTTGCCAGATACAGGAAATCCACAGTGGGACAGTCAGTTTGGATTAAAATTGCAATTTCTTGGAGAAACGGAGGAACCTATAAGTGAACTGGAAAACAAAGAAGTAGGTTGTATCTGGACCTCATATGATCAGGAAACAAAAGAATTAAAGCAAGAATGGATTTCGCTGAAGGAGTGTATTGAAAAATCAGAATCAAGCGAAAATGGTGAAATGAACAGTTTTCAAACATTTTATCAGAAGCAGGATGGCCAGGTAAGACTCAAAAAATTGAAAGGATATTATAATGGAAACGTGTTTAATGTCAGTGAAGTACAATTCCAGAGTGTCACAGATGAAAATGCAGTGTGGAATACACCGTCAGTAAGTTCACATTATAAATCAATGGTATGTCGTGTGGCAAATTTAGCAGATGTTTCAGAAGTTGAACTGGAAGAGGAAACATTGGAGCAGGGTGGGATGGAACTGTTTGTCTATCTGCCTGCACAAAAGGTACAATTTGCTTTGGGAAGTCAGCCGTCTAAGTTACAGAATCATGCAGAAGGCAGAATCAGTGGATATAATCTGACTTCGTATCAGATCGCATTCTATGCAGATACATTTTATCTGGCAACACACGACGGAAATTTGAAAACATTTACAGTGCCGATCTGGCTGATCGGGCAGGCTCTGGCAGTGTTGCTTATTATTGTATATTTGTATCTCCATAAGAAAAGAAAGGAGTTGGTCAGTTTAAGGAATACATTTATCAATGCCATGGCACATGAAATGAAAACACCGGCAGCGGTGATCAAAAACAGTGCGGAATGTCTGGAGGATGGAATTCATCCGGAAAAGCGGGCAGAATACATAAGCATGATACAGAAGGAAGCAGATCACATGAATAAGCTTTTGATGTCCATGCTGACATATACAAGGCTCAGTGATTCTTCCTGCAATCTGCATATGGAAGAATGTTCCTTGCAAACAATGATGAGATCATGCTGCGATCATTACATAGAACAGATTGAAAAAAAGAGTATTCAGGTTATCTGGGATATTGTTGAGGAAGAAAGTGCCATCTGCGATAAAAAAATGTTATCTATGGTAATGGATAATTTCCTTTCCAATGCGGTGCGGTTCTGCATACCTGGCGGAGTCATCCGATTGTCTGTTGCCAGGAATTATGTCAGTGTATATAACGAAGGAATACAAATTCCGGAGGAACGAAAGAAAGAAATCTGGACGCCGATGTATCTTATAGATGATTCGAGAACAAAAACAGGAACAACTTCCGGCATGGGACTGGCAATCAGTGCAATCATTCTAAAAGCGCATCATGCAGCGTATGGTGTTGAAAACGTAGAAGGAGGAGTGAAATTTTATCTCAGTCTGAGTTGAGACTCCCACTTCTGCAAGTGGTGAGTAATAACAAATATAATGAAAAAGAAAGACAATTCTGCGAAAAAGCAGGAATTGTCTTTCTTTGACAAAACGGTAAAAAGTGGTTGACTTTTAAAAGCCAGAGTGATACTATTAGCAAGCTGTCGCTGATGTGACAGGCTGACAGAAAAAACATGTAAACGGCATGGAATGCGTCTGTTTTTAATGTAAATCTTCTGCCAGGAAAAAGTAAAAAAGTTGTTGACAGGATATGACAAATATGTTAATCTAAATGAGCTGTTGAAATACAGAATACAAAACAACTTGAAAGAAAAAATAAAAAAGTTGTTGACAAACACTTGAGTATCTGGTAAGATATAAAAGTTGCTGAACAACAGCAAGAAACAAAGAACTTTGATAACTGAACAGTGAAATAACCTTGAAAGATTCATTGAGAACAGCGAAGCAATTCGCGATTTAAATGAGTTCGAGAGAACAGCAGAGACGAAAGTCAAAGCAACCTAAAACAGTAACGTTTGGAATTAATGAATGGTTAAAATTAGCCAGTTGATTCTGGAACGGGAAAAACTTTT
>OFMG01000095.1_pt1 | contig 129286 bp, 136 predicted proteins | sample 1541751 | NCBI WGS metagenome assembly OFMG01 (sample SAMN04209232, study PRJEB22552) | human gut metagenome | biome: gut; material: feces | host: Homo sapiens | place: USA: Oklahoma
TAGTATTATGGTACATCTGTTTATAAATCGTGTCCACTTATTTAATATAGATCCAGATTATTTTACAATCGGCAAATTAGACGCATCAGAAGCTCACACTACCGATACTTATGGAGTAACAAAGTCAAAAATAAGAATTAGTTTACAGAGTCTTCAATCTGCATCTCCACATATTAAAGTAACATTATATAAGCCGTCTGGTACAAGTGTTGCTACAACCACTGTATCTGTTCCTGTAATTTCTTCAACCGGTGATGGGGGTAAAACAATTACATTTTCTAATTTAGATTCAGCTTTTGATTACTATGCAATAATTGCAAATATGGATTCTAAGGAATCTGGCAATCTTATTGGAATGGCTAGCCAAGCATAGTTATTTGATGTTTCTGAAAAACTTAAGTAGATAACAAATTTTTTAAATTGAGCTGTAGTAAGATATCCAAATGTTGAATTAATTATGGTTCAATATATTTAAAAATTTCTTTTTGAGCTTATTTATGTGCTTCATGGTGGGCATCCTGAATAAGCTCTTTTTTATTGTTTTATAGAAAGACTTTATAAAGGGGAGATGAGACTTTTTTGCAAATATTATGAAAGTGTTCTTCTATGATGTAGTCTAATTTATAGGAGTTTCTTTTTATTGTGGAAAAAAGAAACTCGTATATGACTAAATAGCAGAAATTCAAAATATATTTTGGATATAAGAATGAATGTGTTTACTAGATTTGCATTGCGGTTAGTTTTTGAAGTTGAAAATGGTACACTATATGGATCAAGCAATTCATGGTGATTAGGTTTTATCAAAATCAGAAATATGATTATGAATTTGAAGAAAAGCAAGATATATATAATATTATAGTGAAAAATCCCAAAGAAGCATATAAAAATAACGTGTTAGATGCTAGTCACGGTTGCAAAGATCCTAGAGCAAGTGTAAATGGGGCTTGTAGAGAAAAATTTAAATTTGCAAATTGTGCAAAAGATTGTAAAATATTTAGTAGAGAGTAATTTTAAAGTTTATATTACGAAAGAAATACAGATATTTATCCAGAAAACCTTACGGGGCAAATACTGCTAAACAGATTGCAGATATTATGGTTTCCATCCACATGAATTAAATTTCTATAATAGCTAACAGAACTGGAGTTTTATATCAAATAGATTCTAATGATGTAGGGTCAAATTTGGAAAGCAAATAGTTTGCGGAGATGCTACAAAACCATATTATTACTGTAAACTGCAACAGGGAATAGAAATAGAGGAACAAAATTATGGGAAGATGTTTTGATTTTAAATAGGACTGTTATTCCGACAGCGTTAATAGAAGTTGGTTTTATCACAAATGTTGGAGATGCAGCAAAGTTATCTTCAGAATCTTACCAAAATAAAGTTGCACAGGCAATTGCTGATGGGATTATAGAGGTTACAAAAAATTATAATTTAAGGTAGAATAATAAGAAATAGTTTGAATACAATCTTTTTGATAAATAACGCAAAAAGATTAGTGTTTTGATTAGCAACAAAAATTTGTATAAGATATCCCTTTTGATGTATGTGGATACATATATAAGTAGAACGTTCAATAAAACAATAAAGTGATGTTTGGATCCAATAGCTCACATTTAAAATGCAAAGGAGGACTATCAATGAAATGTTTTAGAAATTGCATTTTGGGAGTCTTGGCTGTAAGTACTATGCTTGGTGCAGTACCAGTATTTGCTATGGAAACAAATACTGAGGCAGACATTAATTCAAATTATTCAGTAGAACCTCGTGCACATCGGTTTGTTGTCAAAGCTATGTATTGAATGTAAGAAGTGGTCCAGGCACATCGTATTCTATTGTGGGAAAACTGTATTATGGAGATCTCGTGTGGTTGATCCTGACACAGATTGGGTTGAAGGTTGGACTGGAATTTACGGTACAAATTCTAAAGGAGATTATGTACAAGGTTATGTGTCAACAGAGTATATTGAAAATATCTCTTAAAGATTGGTGAAGTTTGATAAGAAAAATGGGGGAAGAAAGGACTATGGGATTTCCATAGTCCTTTTCTATATGTAAACCTCAATATATATTTTTGGTAAAAAGATGTTTAGAGTGTGTTAGAGCATAGAAAAATTGTATCCTGTAACGTATTCTAAGGGTAAAGTGGAGATCTGCGAGTTTTGATTATAAAAATATAAATTTGAGTTGCATCTACCATATACCTAAATTACTAAGTTTTTTGTTGACGTTTTATTCTCCTACATATAGAATACATATAGAAACATATGTTCTGTGTGAGGATAAATAATGAGATGTAATCGTACTTATATTGCAATTGATTTAAAATCATATTATGCATCAGTAGAATGCATGGAACGAGGATTAGATCCTTTGACTACGAATTTAGTAGTTGCTGACGAGAGTCGAACAAACAAAACCATTTGTTTGGCAGTGTCACCTTCTATGAAAGCAATGGGGATCAAAGGCAGACCAAGGCTTTTTGAAGTAGTGCAGAAGGTAAAAGAAATCAACCACGAAAGAAAAATCGGTTTGCGAAGCAAAGAATTTACAGGTTCATCATATGATGCTGTTGAATTAAAAGCAAATTCTTCTTTAGCAGTTGATTATATTGTTGCTTTGCCAAGGATGGGTTATTATGTCAAACAAAGTGCCTATATCTATGATATTTATATGCAATTTGTTTCGCCGGAGGACATCCATGTTTATTCCATTGACGAGGTGTTTATGGATGTGACACCCTACTTGAAAACTACTGGAATGACTGCCAGAGAATTTGCAATGAAAATTATTAAACAGATTTTGAAGAAAACTGGTATCACAGCTACTGTTGGCATTGGTACCAATCTGTATTTAGCTAAAGTTGCCATGGACATTGGAGCTAAGCATATACAGCCAGACGAAAATGGCGTGCGTATAGCGGAGCTTGATGAAATGTCATATCGTAGACTCTTGTGGGAACATAGACCACTCACAGATTTCTGGAGAGTTGGACGAGGCTATGTGAAGAAACTGGAGGACAATGGTCTGTTTACTATGGGAGATATTGCGAGATGTTCCATAGGAAAAGAGACAGATTATCATAATGAGGAGTTATTGTATAAACTCTTTGGTATCAATGCGGAATTGCTGATTGACCATGCCTGGGGATGGGAGCCTTGTACCATTGAAGATATCAAGGCGTATAAACCGCAAAATAACAGTATGGGCTCTGGTCAAGTACTGCATTTTCCCTATCCAAATGAAAAGGCAAAAATCGTGCTGTTGGAAATGGCTGATCAGCTTTCTTTAGATTTGTTCGAAAAAAGTTTTGTCACTGATCAACTTGTTTTGACCATAGGTTATGACAGAGAAAATCTGAATGATACTGAAAAAATACGTTCTTATACTGGTAAGATCAAAATAGACCATTATGGTAGAGCAGTCCCACAGCATGCACAAGGTACGATTGCACTTGGTAAACCTACTTCTTCCAGCAAAAAGATTATTGATGCAGCAATAAGGCTTTTTGAAGATATTACGGATGAAAGGCTTCTAATCCGAAGGATCAATATTGTAGCAAACCATGTAGTTGCAGAAGATGTTGTTTTAAAGAATCATGTTTGTGAACAGTTAGACCTCTTTACGGATTACGCTGAGAAGAAAAAAATAGAAGAAAATGAAGCTGCCGAGAGAGAAAAAGAGAAAAAACTACAACAGGCGTTGCTGTCTATTAAGCATAAGTTCGGGAAGAATGCAATTTTGAAAGGTATTAGTCTGGAAGAAGGGGCAACAGCAAAAGATAGAAATAATCAGATTGGAGGACACAAAGCATGAGTGGAAAATATGATGATATTATGAACTTGCCGCACCCAACATCAGAAAAGCATCCACGGATGTCAAGACAAAATCGTGCTGCACAATTTCTGCCTTTTGCTGCATTGACCGGATATGATGAGGAAATTCGAGAAATGAAAAGGCAAACGGAAAAGAAGAAACAGTTGAGCGAAGATCATTATAAAGTATTGAATGAAAAGTTTATGGAATTGCTAAAACTGCCATATAAACCGTTAAAAGTAGTTGTTACATATTTTATTCCAGATTCTAAAAAAGAAGGGGGAACATATCAAAAGAGGAATTGCTGTATCAAAAAAATATGTATGGAAGAGAGGACTTTGCTTTTGGAAAATGAACAAAAAATTTTTTTTGATGAAATATTAGATATAGAATTATTATCTAACTATAGATTAATATGAAATCTAAAACATTGTTTTGATTATAAGTATAATAAATCTGATTGTCAGCATTTGTTATGGATTATGATTTGTATGTAGATACAAGTGAATTGTTTTGCAAACAGTGGTAGAGATTTGTCCATAGAAAAATTGATCCAAGAGGTATGGATGATACTTAATTAAAATAACAATTTTGAGTGACTTGCTAAATAAAAAGGCTTATTGTCAAAAAAACAGACAATAAGCCTTTTTCTATTTATTATTTAGAATATTTGGGGATGACAAAAAGTTTTAGGGAAGAACTCTAAACATGTGTTTTACATAACCAGAGCTGTTTGTACCAAAAATGAATTGGTAGTTGAAAGAAGCGGTGTTGCTTACAGAAATTGTTTTAAAAACATGGGTGTCGCCTTTAAATTTAAGTTTTTTAGAGGTCAAGGTACCACCACAGTTTACAATTGCATATTGTTCTACATTGCTGGGCGCTTCGATCCAGCACTGTACCTGTTTTGTGCCACCGATATCGTTTACCAGTTTGATTGGAATAAAATATTGAGCACACCAGTTAGCAATATTACTCAAGGGTCTATTTGCACCTTTTTTGGCAACATAAGATGTACCGGCAATATGAATGGGGATCAATTCATCTGTGCTAGCGCTGCCATTCACAGTAACATTGCTATAAGTAGGGCTATTTGTTTCAAAATATGCACCATTGTTGTTTACCAGATCACTCAATTTGATAGTGATTTCAGAAGCAGTAAAGAAATAGCCATTACCATAGCCAGAGTACTGTGCATTTCCTGTACCATTGATATCGTAGGGATAAATGGATGTAGAATCAGGAATATTTGCTTTTGTCTTATAGAAATAAGCTGCTACAACAACTGAGCCAGTAGTTGTCATTCTAAGGTTACCGCTGAAGATAGTGCCTTTAGGAGCAGATTCTTCAGAAATCCAAACAGATTTTTTTGCAGGAACAGAAAATGTTTTGGATGTGCTTTTAAAAAAACGTTCCCAGCTTTTTACAGGTACAGCATCCCAGCCACCATCTGTTTTAGAGTTGGAATGGCCGTAATTGGTACGAGTGACTGTAACTGCAGAGGAACCAGGATTGTAAACACGAATGCCGAAATTGCAGTCAGTTGTAAGATCATTTGTATTATAAGAATAGAAGATCTGACCAGTACCATCTACCGTCTGACGGTTTACACAGCAGCTGCCATAGCTAGAATCACCAAGGGCACTTACAGTAGGTTTTTCAGGATAATTGCAGTATACCCATTTACTGCCAGTATTTAGGGAATAGTTTACAGATAATTGTTTTGCCATAAATAACACTCCTTTTTCAGTTTTTATAACCGGTTATACTGATAAAGAGTGTAAATAGTGTGATTTGTAAACCTGTATTTAATTTATTTATAAAAAAGCCACTCTTTCTTGTAAAGAGTGGCTTTTTGAAGTGGTTAAGAGTGAATACTTATATCATTATTTCTCAAAAGTTCCATCTCCAAAGTCGTCGAGTGTTGTTGTCATTTCTAGCGATTTTGCTAATGCTTGACTGCTCACATAAAGCTTATGATCAATGCTCAAGAAATCTGGAAAATCTTTGTTGCTTGCGGATGGATTCGATAAAATAACATTTGTTTTGAATACAGAAGCAGGCATATAAGTAAGCACATTAGTTGCTAAATTTTCGAAGCTGACCTTAGAAAGAGGAGTTTCAAGGCTGAGTTGATTTGCAGCACTATTTGTTATTTTTAAGTTGAAAGCATTTACCAGTGCCTGATTTACTTCCATGTATGTTTCTGTTTTATAAGTCCCGTCAGGGTTTTTTAGGGTGTTATGGTTATTGTCTTGTAACCAAATCGTAACAAGATCAATCATCTGATCTGTTCCGACTGGAAAAGTACCGCAACGATAAATATTCATTGTATTCAGATACATAGGCGTTGTTTCTTGATACTCCATACCAAAATCAGTTGTATATGTTTCTAAAGGGAGTTGTCCACCATCTGTATAGATGTTTGCAATTCTATATTGTTCACTCCATTCAGTTCTTCCAAAATGATTTCCAAGAGAACTAAAGAGAATCAATGTCTTTCCGTCTACATTGATTGCAGCAGGTGTACTTTCGGAAGTGGCAGGTTTGCCATCAAATAATGTCTGAATATCTGTTTGATAAACATCATATCTTTTGATTCCTACGGGGTCTCGTTTTTCCAAAGCCTGTTTTTCATCATCAGAGAATTCTTTTACAGTTCTGTTTTCAGGTAAAGTAATATTTACGGTTCTTGTATCATCATTCCAAGTAACTTCAAAACCATAGTCACGCAAATCTTTTGCTAAAACGTAAGTAGAATTTGAATAATTGTAAGAACGGATAGGGTTTTTGTCTATATAAGCAATAATATCAGTGGATAATACACTACCAATAATTTTAGGCTGGTAGGCATAAACGTTTACTGTATTTGCAGCAAGTGCTAGGGAAATCAGTAATATACAACTTTTTTTCTTCATAATTCGTCGCTCCTTTATAACTTTATAAGATAAGAAAATAATAATAATTTTTATTTAAATCTCTTTACCGTTGTTCTATTAATATTTGTATTTAAGCAAAGAAAAAGGGACAGGCATATTAACTAAATATTTTGTTACTAACATGCTTTTATTTGACATGTATATACAAATGATAAAGTGATTTTGTTTAGAAGTTGCTGTATTTATCATTTCGATCTCTTTACCAATAACAAACTTTTGGAAGTTGGTGAAGAGATTGAAAGAAAATAGCAATGAATTATATGATTTAATATCACGTTGTCAGAAAAATGAAAATGATGCTTTTGAGATAATGATATTAAAATTTCAGCCATTATTAAAAAAATATGCTTTTTTATTGAATTATGGGGATGCGTATTCGGAAATGTATGAAAATTTTGTAGAATGTGTTTATAGAATACCACTATATCAATTACATGAACCTAAAAATGATTCAGTTATACTGGCGTATATAAAGACCGCGATGAAAAATTCATACATAGGATTAAGTAAGAATAATAGTCAATATAAAAAACAAATCCCTCTTGAGGAAATGGATCTGCTTAATAAGAGGGATAACCACTATCAACAAGATTATGAAAATGACCTTTTTGAATATGAGCTAAAAAAGATTCTTTGTGAAAAAGAATTATTTATGTTGAAGGCAAAGTTTATTTATGGATATTCTGAATCTGAAATTGCTAAGCATCTAGAAATTAGTAGGCAAGCTGTGAATAAGCAATTTCAGAAAATTTATAGCAAAATAAGAAAATATTATCATAATGAAGAAAATTAGGAGTGAAACGCATGCAAGGAGAAACTATTATTGACGGAATCATACAGAAGACAGAAAATGAAGCGATATTTATGTTTATTTTAATATTGATGGCAGCCGTTTTGATTCTGCTTCCATTATATAAATTAAGTATAAGTAAAACAAAAGAACGACAAAAAATGGAGAATGAACGGTGGGATAAATATATTCAAAGGGAAAGTTCTTTGATAGAAGTAATTACTAGAAATACAGAAGTTATTTCTGAGCTAAAGATATTATTTGAAACAAGTTTGCAAAATTATTTGGATAAGATTACCTTGTTATCGACGGAAGTAACAGAGGTAAAGCAAATCGTAAATGAAAAATTTGATGAACTGATTAAAAATAAATAGAAACTGTCACTCAAAGATTCTATATACATATAGAATCTTTTTACTTTGTAAAAATAAAATATATGTCACCTTTTAAATTCTTGAATACATATATAGATAGATTATAAAAAGTAGTTTAAGAAAACGTACGAGAGAAAAATAATAATCAAATTAATTTTAAGGGATAGAACTTAACAAAGTAATGAAATAGTTATGCAAAATATGATAAATTATAACGTTATTTTACTATATTCATTTAATTGAGAAGAAAAGGGGATATAGGAATACAAGAAGTGTTTTGATAAAAATATTGTTAGACTTACAAACCGTTTGATAATGATATACAGAAAGAATCGGGGGGATTCTATATATATGAATTAAATTTTTCTCGTCTTTTTGTTCTCAATGAACAGCAAAACGAATAACAAAAAGGAGACTGTTGGAGGAAAAATGAAAAGAATTTTAATACTATTTTCTTTTATATGGATTATCTTTTTGACTAGATACTTCTTTATACTGGAACAGAAGGGGACAAAAGAGCTAAGCAAAATGACACTGAATGAAAAGAATATATCTTTTGTTGTAGAAGATGGAGAAGTTTATATTTATTTGAAAGATTTGATAGGAAATGGTTTTATTTTGGATGAAGAAACCAGCGGTTCGAGACAAGATAAAAGTATTTATCGCTATGTTTTGTGGATCAATGATTTATGTGATGATGTAGTTTGTATAGAAAATATAGAAGCGTTTACGCTTCCGCAAGAAATAGAAATTCAGGTATATATAAATGGTTTGCAGATTTCTTGTTATGTTTTGGATGAAGAACTGTTATTGAACTTAGAAGAATTTGCATCTATATCATTCCAAAAATGGAGTTTATCAAAAAAACAAAGTTTTACAGGAACTATGATTTGTGATGCGGAAGGAAATCAAAGATTATCAGAAACTAAAGTAGTGAAGGTTTCTGATAATATGCATGCTACATTAGATGGAAATCCAGAAAGCACTGCAAAATTTGATTTTAAAGATGTCTCCCCATATTTTGTAAGGATAGAAGAAAATGAGAAAAAAGATGGTCTAGAAATAAATACGGTAAAGAAAGGTGAACTTGTTCAGAGCGGCAAGGGAGAATTTTGGCTGGAAGGCATCTTTGCCGGTGAAAGCAGAGGAATATCTATATTGACACTTACAGAGGAGTATATGGATTTTCAAGCAGTATTAGAGAATTTGGATTTATCAGCGGATATGGAAAAAGGTAAACTGATCGTAAAAGGAAAGGGAAATCAGACTTCTTATGCAGCACCTGAACCAGATGCGATTGGTACATTGCCTTATTATAAAGGGCGTGTTTTAAAAATAGGATTAAAAGATCAAAACGGAGTGGTTTTAGATTGTCTGTATACAGGAGAGGTTCTATATATCAGTATGAAAGATATAGAAAATCGTGCGTTATTAAGAGATAATGGATATATCTATCAGGATTATCATTGGGATCCAGCCGATAAAGTATTAGACTGAAGGGAGAAAGATTTATGAGAATTAGATGTTATATGATATCGTTACTTATGGGAATGATTGCATTGTGTTCCTGTGGAAAAATGAATCAACCATATCTGAATTCCTTGATAACAGAAGATCAAACATTAGTTATTGGCAGAGACTATGAGGCAAATCAAAAACCAACAGAGAAAGACATTTATTATCAACTAACCGGTTGTGATATTTCATTTTCTTTGGAAGACTATGAATTTGTTAACGCAGAGCCGAATGAGGACGGGCTTGTGTATCATGTCTTAGCGAAAAGTCCAGAGCAACCGGATTTTAATGTATATCAAATTGGAGATTATTTAGGTATTACGAGTAGTCGAGGATTTGTGGAAGAACTGATTCAAGAAAAGGAAAAAGAAGGCGATGTATATTCCATTAAAAATGTATGTGTTGGCATTTGTGATATTGGTAAAACAAATATTGTAGAAACTGATGCAGAAAGTATTTCACGAGTGGAAGAGTATATTAAGACAATATTGCCTGAAATTTCTATAAACGATTATTCTAGAGAAGTTTCATATGGGGATGCGGGACAAACCATATTTTCTTATTACGAGGATGATGAGTCGAAACAAATCGAAGTATTACGGTGGATATCTTTGTATGATGATACAGAGATATGGATAAATATATGTGATAGGGATCAATTAGATGAATTTCTTGGCTATTCATAAAAAGTGATTTATAAGTGAAAGATTTATGAATCCTAAAAAAGTAAACGCAGGTAGACATCCTACCTGCGTAAATATATCTGTTATTCAATGATGAATTTACCGTTTAAAGTACAGCCAGGGTAATTATCCATTGCATCCTTCAGAGTGCTGTTGGCTCGTTTGCCAGGATCTTTTACCTGGTATACATCCATGCCGCTCTGAGAAGTATCAGTACCAACAACTGTTACAAAATGAACAGCGGATCCATTTTTTTCAAGACGAGCAACAGTTGGGATTTTTTCGTGAATTTGCGCTGCCATATCAGATACTTCTTTTACAGAATAAGTTTTCCCATGAATAGTTTTGTTTTTGAACCTGGTGTTCATGTTACCACTACCATCGGTACAATTTTTGATCAGATCTTTTACAACCTGCAAGGCATCAGATTCTTTTGTATAACCTTCTTTATGGCAGATAAGCATCGCATATGCACAAACAGCACAACCGATACTTTTAACTGTGGAGCCACCAATTGGAAGGCTAGCAAAAGGTTCTGTACCCTGATTGATATAATAAACATAACCTACATCATAAGTTGCCATAAAAATCACCTCATTAAATTTATTTATCATTTATTTTCAGTAGCTACTGTACTAATATAGAGATAGATAAGTGAAAAAAAGCAACCAATGGAGATAATTATTTTGAAATTAAGTATTTAGATTTTATATTCAAGTTACATATTCTCGGAATTGACAACATAAGTTCCTTATGCTAATCTAAACTTGTAATCATTGGTTTTTGCCTGTTGACTGAAACAGGTAGGTAGTTTAAGGATAAAAAGCGTTTTTGTATTTATGTTTAAAAGACATGAAGCAAAAGCGCTTTTTTTATTTTATCATTTTTAAGCCGAAAGGCGGAAAGGAGAATGAGAATGATTCAAATTACAACAGTAGGAAGGGTAACAGCGGACTTAGAACTGAAGGAAAGTGCGAAAAAAGTACCATATCTTCGTTTTGATCTGGCAGTTACAAAGGGATATGGCGAGGGAAAGCACACGGTATTTTTGCCATGCTGGGCTTTCCAGTCCGTAGCCCAAAGAATGGAGTCAGCCGGCGTCAAAAAAGGCAGTCAAATCATGATTTCTGGCGATTTAGACGTAGTTAATTTTGAAAGGAGGGACGGAAGCAAGGGAAAGGCAAATAAAGTAAGTATTTATGATTGGCAGTTTGTTGCCAGCGGCAAGAAAGAGGAAAAAGAAGAATCTGCACCTGTGTATGATGAACATACTTGTGCTGATGAGGATGATCTTCCTATGTAAACAGCATTGGGAAGAAATGAAGAGGGATGAAATGCAATGGTTTTGTTGATTTCATTCCTCTTTTTTTATTTGGTTTTAGAAAGGATGATTGAAAATGAAAAGAAAGAGTGTATGGAAGGCAGCCGGTGTACTTGTAACAATGCTTATTTTATGTGAAGTCATTTTGCCAAGTTCTTGGAAAATGGCAGCAAGAGGAATCTCGTTGATGAGCAGTATACTTTACTTCCTCTATTTAAACAGAAAAGCCATTGCGGTTCGTTGGTCAAAAAAGACTGGTAAAAAGCAACCCAGAAAAAATGCAGCACTGGTTCAGCTGGAGCCGGATTATAAAAAGCTTTTTGTCCAGCAGGCAGCACTTCGTATCCAAGAAAAGATGCAGCAGAAATTCGCAGGTGGAAAAATTTGCCTGTGTGAGGCTGATATCATTCGATTGGCATATCTGAAGCGTCCTCTATGTGTTGCCATCGAAGGTGTGGATGGGTTCAGTCACATGAATATTTCTATGACAGAAGATGGAATGTTCCGTATGAGCATGTTTACTTTAGTGGATTTTGATACCATTTCGGATGACCAAAGTGAGAAACAAGAGCACACCTTGGACGAGGTGCAGATGGAACGCTGGTATACCCTGAAGGGGCAGCATTTGCTGACAGAACTGGTAACAGAGATGAATCAGCAGGGCTTTTCCAGATTATCCATACAAGAGAACGGCGATGTTGTGGTACAGGAAAATGGAAAATATGTTGTAAAAGATCATGTATTAGATTTTCCGCAGAAAAAGAACTGGCTTGACTTAAAGAAAATGATGATGGATACAGGTATCAAAGTAAGGATCAATGAGAAAAAGATGACTTTTATGTGGTAAGGAAAGGAAGTATGAACTATGGCAAAAACAAAGCTATTTGATAATTGGACTTGGAATAGAAAGCTCCCAGAGCCATTTGATGATGTATCCATTGAGCAGCGCTCAAAGACACACTATTCAAAGTATTGTATGAAACCTGCTAAGCTTGCGACACTTCATTCCGCAGTATTAAGTGCGATCCTTTCTGCAATGGAGCTGAATATGGATGACTCCAGTGAGGAGAAAGGTGCCTTTGGTGAGCAGGGCGATTTGATGGATATTGCAGAGTATCCAAGCAGGGCAGGTGAGATTCATGTAGTGGTCTATCAGAAGCAAACGGGAAAATTCATTGCGGGCTGCTATGATGATGTGAATCAAATGCCTAAGCCCTATGTACTGAAAGAGGATAAGAACACAGGTACAGCATTGTTTTTTGCATTGATCCGAAAAGCGATGATGGATGAAGAATTTTCTGAAGAATATAATTTGCTGCTCGAAGAGAAAAAAGCAGGTTTTCCTGATTTGCAGAAAGCGGCAAAAAGTGCTTATATCCTCTGTGATAATTTATACCGAAGGATTGAGAATGCTTCTGATTTAGGTGAGGCGGGGATTCCTGTGGTGATCCCGACAACAGGAAATATCCAGCCCTTTACGCCTATCACACTGAATAAAGGAACCTATCACCCAAGTACTGTATTATATGGAAAATTCAAGGTATTAAAACCGGATGAAACGAAACGTCGAAAGAGCAGAAAGAAAATCCGCAGGGAAGATTTTGTTGGGAAATTTACCTTTACAGAAAGAGAATTTACCTCCTCGGAAATGCTTCTGATCCCAAAACTGCCAGACTGGTATGTGATCCCAAATGAGGTTGTGAGTATTTGCCGTCATGCAAAGGAAACTACGGAAAGCAGAAGACCGATGCGAAATTTTCTGCTTCGAGGCAGAGCTGGTACAGGGAAAACAGAAGGAGCAAAAGCCATTGCCGCAGGTCTGGGTCTTCCATATTTGCATCTGACCTGTTCAGCCAATACGGAAATATTCGATCTGTTAGGACAGATGTTGCCAGTTTTGGATAAACCAGACAGAAAGTTAGGGGAATATCCAACCTTTGATGATATCCGAATGGATACAGCAACAGCGTATTATAAACTGACAGGCGAATATCAGGAGGATGTGACAGAAGATGAGGTCTACAAAAAGCTATTGGAGACAATAGAGGAAAAGGCTGCAAAAACAAGTGATCATAAGACAGAACAAAGGTTTCAATATGTGGATTCTCCTTTGGTGCAGGCAATGAAGAAAGGGTACTTGATAGAAATTCAGGAACCCACAGTCATTTCCAACCCAGGTGCTTTGGTAGGTTTAAACTCCTTGCTGGATACTTGCAGTTCTGTGGTATTGCCAACAGGTGAGCGTGTAGAGCGTCATCCTGATACGGTTGTTGTAATCACGACAAATAATGATTATGAAGGCTGTCACGCCTTGAATCAGTCTGTATTATCCAGAATGGATTTTATTTTGGATATGGCAGAGCCAGATACCAATACGCTGGTCGAAAGGGTTTCTAAGATCACTGGATTTGAGGAACGCAACAAAATCAGTATCATGGCGAAAATCGTACATTCGATTCAGCAACATTGTCGTATGAATATGATTGACGATGGATGCTGTGGTGTACGTGAGCTCATCAGTTGGGTGCAGAGTTACATGATCTGTGGGGATATGATGGAGGCGGCGAAATATACCATTTTGCCATCTGTTTCAGCCGATGAAGAAAACAGAGAAGAAATCATCACAACTTGTCTGGACCCTGTACTCAATCCATAAGGGTGGTGATTGGATGTACGAAAATATTGGTGAAAATCTGAAGCTTTTGAGACAAAGAAGAAAGCCAGAATATTCGCAAAGAGAAATTGCGGAGAAGTTAAAGGTGAACCGAAATACCTATGCGAAATATGAGCAGGGCAAATTGGTGCCACCAGTATGGTTTTTATATGAAGTTGCAAGGTTTTACAGAATAGATTTTTTTGATTTGGTATTTGGACGTATAGAAGGGAATGAAGAAGAATGAGGGTATCACATAAAGAGCTGAAGCGAAAGATCAATCAGGAACAGCTCAAGATAACAGATAGAGAACTATTTTGTTCCAGAGCGTTTGCAGGATTTCTGACAGATATGGCAGAAGCTGCTACAAAACGCTATAAGAGAAAAATAAAAGTTCATGTGTTTTATGACGAAAGTGAAAATGCAAAAACTGCATATACAGACAATGAAATCATTTCTATCAATGCAGGCAATTCGGTTACAAGAAGTTTTCCCACAAAGGTACTGCGTTCTGATAGCTTGATTGGAATGAATGCCCATGAGATTGGACATATCCTTTTTACGGATTTCCCTATGATGAAACACTATTGTCAAGAGATGGGCCGAGGTAGGATGTATCCTGCTGTACCCTCTTTTTCAGAATGGGAGATAGAAGAAAAGGCAAAGGAAGTACAAGAGTTTCTAGAGAATGCGGATGACCTTACCAGACAGGCAATAACGACGGTTTCACAGTTTCTTTTTAATGTGCTGGAGGATGGTTATATTGAGGCACGCATGTGTGATGCTTTCCCTGGAAAATACGCAACAGGTGTCAGACTGAATAACATCCGTATTTCAGAAATGGCACAATCCATTAGTGAGCAGCTGAAAAACGGCGCATATCGTTTTTCTGTGCTGCTGAACTTACTGATCCAGTACCACCGTACTGGTGACATCAATAACCGAGATGGATATGACGGTGAAATCCTGGATATGTTTTATGATGTTTTACCTGTATTCGAAGATGCATTATATGATGATGATACAAAAGTCAGATATGAAGCAATCAATCAGATCCTGATCATGTCATGGGATTACGTGCAGGAAATCTTGGAACAGGTGAAAGAAAACCAGAAAAAGCAAAATGAGGCTTATGCCATGGAAGAATTGCAGAAAAAACTGCATGATGAATTGACAGGCAAAACAGAGGAAGCAAAAGGAGATACAGCTCCTGTTACAGCACAAGGCGGTTTTTCTTTTGACAGAGATAAGGAACAGGAAAAGAGGAAAGAACTGCAGGAAGTGCTCTCTGAGGAAACAGAAAGAATCCCATTGCTTGAGACAGAAGATTTTGAGACAAAGGGAGAAGGTTGTATTTCTTGGGATAAGGAGTACAGTGGTTCCGGTTATGCAAACTCCGGAAGCGATATCCTTCGTATTTTGAATGAGATGTCTAAGTCCAATGCCGTAAGAGGATTGAATGATTCATTATGGGATCAGTTGCGTGAACAGTCCAAACGCTTAGAACTTGGAAATGCACACAAAGGGGTAAATTTCAGGATTTTTCGTATGCCTGGCGTAGATAGCAATCAGATAGAAGCATACAAAATGGTTGCACCTCCATTGCTTTTGTATTCCAAACAATTACAGAAAAGATGGAAACGTATCCTGAAAGAACGAGTTAGTGAAGGAAAGCAGTCAGGACTTTTGATGGGCAGACGTATTGAAAGCCGAATGTTGATGAATCAAGAGGGGAAGATTTTTTCCAAAAGAAACTTGCCTGAGAAAAAACAGGATTTAGCGGTTGCACTGCTTATTGATGAAAGTGGTTCTATGTGTGGGTTGGATCGAGCTACTTATGCAAGAGCTGCTGCCATTATGGTGTATGACTTTTGTAAGGCGATGCATATCCCCCTTTCCATCATAGGGCATACAGAAGCCAATGATGTAGAACTGTATGTATATACAGATTTTGATTCTAATGATGAGAATGACTGTTATCGTTTGATGGATATTTCAGCCAGAGACGGCAACAGAGATGGTGCAGCACTGCGTTTTGTAGCGGAACGTCTGATGAAACAGCCGGAAAGCAGCAGGCTCTTGATGTTGATTTCTGATGGACAGCCAGCAGGAAATGGCGGATATATTGGAACAGCGGCAGAAGAAGACTTGAGGGGTATTCATAAGGAATACACAAGGAAAGGTATCATGTTTGTAGCAGCGGCGATCGGTACGGATAAGGAAAACATCGAAAGGATTTACGGCGATGCGTTTCTGGATATTACGGATCTGCAGAAGCTGCCTTTTTTATTGGTCAAAAGAATTGAAAAAGAGATAAGGAGATGAAGATTCACATGAGTGAGAATGAAAAAACCTATATTTCCAGACAGATTTCCGTTTATAAAACAGACAAAAAACTGGTTGAGTTCATAGACAAACTCAAACCAGCACCGGCAGAGTACTATGCACATATCCATTCTTTTGGAGACAAGGATGAATCTGGTGTCAGACAGATTTCCTGTATCGGCATTACACTGCAAAACTACACCAACGGGACAGGAAAAAACATCAAGCGCGTTTCTGCAAATATTTCACCGGATGAAGCGGAGTATATTTTCAATCAGCTGCAAAATGGCGTGCAGGAGTTTAACTTCCAGCAAGAAAAAATATTTGGTACGCCGGATGAAAATGGACGCAGTCATGTAACAAAGCTGCGAATCATCAGAGCGGTAACCGGCAGTGATGGAAAACCAAGACGTTATCCGTGGTACTTGGAGATCGCCAATGGAACTGGAGAAAAGGTCAAGAAGGATAATGGCGGGATTTTTATGAAAGCAAATTCTTATCAGGAACAAAATAAGGAGTATATCAACCTGAATGATATGGACTTTTATAAACTTATGATCCGTGTCAGCAAGTATATCAAGGCATGGGAAGCTACTGTGGCGCCACATATCATTACAGAGGGCAAACAAGCAATAGCTCAGATGCAGGAAGAAAGTACAAAATAATAGTATATTTGGCAGTTTAAGGATTTTATTGAGCAAGGATGGATTTAGACAAAATGTTTATTTTCATCCTTGCTTTTTTGATTGGAGGATGGAAGCATGGACATTTTTCAAAAGATAGCGAAGGAACAACCTCTGGATTTTCGTGTGTTTCAAAATAAAAAAACACATATATCCCCAGAACAACCAGAGCAGAAAGAAATAAAGCATACGAATCAGGAAACTGAATTGAAGGATGAACAAGTTAGTGTAAAGGAAGAACCCAAAGACGTTTCTGGTGTTGTCAAGCATATGGAAAAAGATGCTGTATCGAATCAAGGTGAGTTGGCAGACAAAAATGCCATAGCAGAAGAACCGAAACAGGAAGAAAATCAGAATAAAATTCATCCAGAAAAGCAGGAAAAAGCCGTGGTGATTTCATTTTCCACTCCTAAAAATAAGAATGAAGAAGCGGTTTTGAAATTGGAAGTGCAGCTGGAAACGCAAAAATCGTACATGCTGCCAGTATTTCCTATTGTCAGATACCTGAAAAATAAATGTTTGACTGATGCGGATTTTGCCTCGAAGGTAAACGACGAAAAAAAGACACTGGAAAAGTGTTTTCGATTTGTTGCGGAGGAGGTGCGAAAAGCACTTTGTGGCAGCAATGGCTGGCTTGATGATAATGAGGTCTATGCTCTTGCAGAAACTTATTTCCTGACAGATGAAGTCGTTTTTGAAAAGATGGAACAGGAACGAAAAGAAGCGGAAAAAAGACGTCAGGAAGAAGTGGCAAAAAAACGCAAAGAACAGGAAGAAAAGAGAAAGGCTGCTATGAAGAAGTCAAAGAACAAATCGGAAGAAAAAAAGGAACCTGTTGCAGCAACGATAGAAACAGCACAGGCTGATGAGCCTGAAAAACCAATGCAGGAACAGTTATCCCTGATTTGAAGAAAGGCAGATGAAGTTAGAATGGATAAAAGAAGTTTAAAAAGATACCCCATAAAAATGGCTAGTAAAAGTACAGTCAGTCAAGCCTGTAGGATTGAAAATACAGATTTTTATCTGCATGCACATACCGCTTTGATTTCACACCAGAGGATGCTTATTGTTTCTTTGTACGAGAAAGATAAACTGAGAAATAAAGAAAAGTATCCGTCATTTCGTATTTTTATGACAAAAGAGAACTATATTGCACAGGACTTTCGTGAAGAAGAGCCTGTATGGCGTACAGGACGTATGGAACATTTAACAGAAAGTACATGGTATAAGAAGATTGATATTTCTTGCTGTGATGATCGTTCAGCTATTGTTTTGAATCGCTTTTTTTCATATCTCAATATGGAGAAGCTTTCTCCAGTAGATAAGTTGATAAAAGGGCAAAAAAGAATCATGGAAAAGCGGCTGGAGAAAAAACATCAAAGGGAGAAATCGAAAATCGACCAAAAAATGCGTGAGGTGAAAAAACTGCCAAAGAACTTTATGGATTGGATTGATGAAACGGCAATGGCACATAGCAGATATATCTACTATCAATATAGCAGAAAAAAATACATGGATGGATACTGCACCCATTGCCACAGTGATGTGAAAGTAAGCGGTGTAAAGCATAGAAAGATAGGGGTTTGCCCAAACTGTGGCAAAAAAGTGCTGTTTTTGGCGGCAGGCAAGGCAACTCGTATCTTGGATCATGGAGAAGCTGTATATTTCCAGAAAACAAAAAAAGGGTTTGTGGTCAGATTTTTCTCTATCTATAAATACTATGGGAAGCATTATAAAACGCCTGAAATCAGGACGCTAGAATTAAAACGTATCTTTTATGAAGATACAAAGTGCCTGAAGTATGAATGGAGAAATTTCAAGCAGACAGGCGAAATGCGCTGGTGCGCTGGTTGGGATTGCTATACCTTTTATGATGCTGCTTGCTATACAGCAAATTTAGAAAAGGTGTTAACTGGCACGCCATATCAATATTGTGCTATAAAACAGTTTGCAGATCGTTATGAGGGTGCTGGTGTCAACGTGCCTTATTATCTGAAGCGTTATGGTTCAAAGCCGTTCATAGAGTATATGGTAAAAGCGGGACTTTATCATATGGTAGAAGAATTGACACAGCCTTGGTATTTTTTCGGTGAATATAATCAAGATGGGAAAAATCTGTTGGAAGTATTAGGTGTGACAAGAGAACAATTCCGTTTTATACAACAGAATGATATGTATAGCTTTGAATTTAGAACCTATAAAAAGATGCTTTCACAAAAAAATTGTAAGATACCGGAAGACTTCCGCAGTTTCTGTCAACAGTATGAGCGTGATATCAGTTTGATCCTGGAACTTATGCAATATACAACGCTGCATAAAGTAGAGCGATATTGCAGCCAGCAGACAACAGAAAAACAACCATATTTTGCAGTCATGCGATTGTGGAGAGATTATCTGAGGTTTGCCGTAAGGTTAGGCTATAATACCAAGAACAGTTTTGTTCTTTTCCCGAAACGTCTGATACAGGCACATGATCATGCGGCTGATATGGTGCAGAAAATGGAAGAAAAAGAATTGCGTGAAAAAATGAAACGGGAGAACGAACGGGCAAAGAGTCTGCTGGAGCAGTACAGAAAGATTTATTCCTGGACGGATGGTAAGTTGTCCGTAGTAGTGCCGGAGGATCTGTTTTCTATTCGCGAAGAAGGTCATACGCTACATCATTGTGTTGCCAATTACACACAGGATGTTGCAGATGGCAAAACGATCATTTTATTTATTCGTAGAAATTCAGAGCTTACCAAACCTTTTTATACCATAGAAGTAACGGATGAAAGTATCAGGCAATGTCAGGGGTTTGGACATTGTGGATCGACAGAAGAAGTAAAAAACTTTGTGGATGCTTATGAACAGAAGGTTTTAAAACCACTGAAATTGCTGGCTCAGGCTGTTTCGTGATACTGCGAGGTGATGAAATGGAAGATATAGGAAATCTGCAAAAGATATTTCATGTTTATGAAGAACGCTATCATAAAGCGGAAAAAATGGGTATTGATGAAAGTTCTCCGTTTTATGCAGCAATGAAGGAAATAGAGTGCAGGTATGTGGCGCTTTACTTTACAGTTGAAATGATAAATTCTTTGAAAAATAAGTGTAATGAACAAGGGTTCAAAAAATACTGTTATGAGTTTTTTCAGATGATCGCAAAACAAATTATTTTATACGAAGAAATCATCAACGAGGACGGGAAGAAAGAATATATTGCTCAGAAGATTAGAATATCAAGGCAAGATACCTATGCTGTAAATGCATATCAAAATGCAAAACGAGCATATATTTCTTTTCAGGAAATGAATTATGAGGAGGATGATAAAAATAAAGTTTGTATGAAAATATCTGAGAATATTTTAAATATGGTACATTGGATGATGATGGTCAGAGAAATGCGTTTTCCTGTGAATCGTGGAAAAATAGATATGATATGTAGTAGGTAGATGAAAAAAGCTGTGAATCTTATGTATTCACAGCTTTTATGCCATCTTGTCGATTATTGTCGAAAAATATATTGTGATTTTTCTCTGTTTTCATATTGATTATGATAAAGAATAAAATTATAATCGGTTGTAAAAGTGAGACGAAAGTTTAAAGATTATTCTTTTGTCCCATTGATCAAATAATCACAGCTTACTTGAAACAAATTGGAAAGTGCTTGTATTTCCAAATCCGTTACATATCTTTTGTTTGTTTCAATGCGAGTGATAACATTTTTATCCATATCAACGCCCAAAAGTTGAAGGGCACTTGCTAAATCTCTTTGGGACATACCATGCATTTCACGTAATTCTTTTAAACGATTACTGATCAAATTTTTTTCGCCGGAACTTGTTCGTGGTTTTGGCATTGTTATCACCTCTTTGTCTCATTTTTTGCACCACTCTAGTTTATCCTAGAAATACAAATATATCGGTTGTAAAAGCGAGACAAAAGGTATCATTGCATATTTTGGGATGTAAGGATAAGTTTTTGCAAAGGAGATGTTTTGATGTCAGATTTTCCTCAAATTTTAAAAACATTAAGGCAAAGCCGAAAAGTAACACAATCAAAGTTAGCTGAAGCTTTAGGATATGGTTGTACGGCGATAGCGAATTATGAATCTGGAAGAAATGAACCAGACATTGATACATTATTAAAAATAGCAAACTTTTTTGATGTGCCTGTATGTTCTTTATTAGAGAAAAAAAGTAAAATATATAAAGCAGATGAAGAACTGGAATTTGTGATCCAAAAATTTTCTCAGTTAGACCGAGAAAAGAAAGATTATTTACTTTTTACATTGAGTATACTTTAAGAAATGAATTTGAACAGAATAGAGTTAAACAGGGTAATAAAACAACTGACGTTCTTGACAGAGTGATATTGCCGTGTTATGCTAAATTAAAGATTGAGTATTATGTTTCAGTAAATCTGAAACAGGCTGTTTAAGGATTATATGCGTGATTGTTATGTGTTTTTACATATCAGTCACGCATTTTTTATTTTGACGATAGCGGGAAGAAATCAAATGAAATTTTGGTATTCTTTCCGCTTTTTTTATTGGTCAAAGGGCTAAGGAGCCTTTGATATAAACAAATATTTTTAGAAAGGTGGAAGCGTTTATGAATGAAAAAGTGTTTATGGATCAGTATCAAAAGAGTTTTTTGGAGGAGGAGGAATTTATTGCCTTTCTTCAGGAAAGGGAAGAAAACTCTGCTTGGCAGAGAGAAAAGAGCAGTGAAATCCGTTTTTTAGCAGCAGATGACCAGAAAGTGACAATGTTCATGGAGAATGAGGAAGATCACGAGATGCAGCCAATCATGGAAGATACCATGGAACATACCCGTCTGGTTCTGAAGGTGCAGGATAGTTTTTATCCGGTACGTAGCTGTGCAGTGAAAACCATTTTAGATAGGGCAAGGGTCTCTGGCAATGCCTTGAATAAAGTGGAAAAAACTGTCCTTGCTAAAATTTTGAACTACTGTATGGAAGTTGCATCTGGAGAAGCATTGCTCAGGTTTTGCGAGAAAAAAATATCCGCTGTTCATGGTGGTGATCCGTCAGACTACGCGGTATTAGAAATGCCGGAGCTGTTCCGCAAAACAGTGGAATATCTGCAAACGAATTTCCCAGGGTATACCTTTGCAGGTGCGTCTTATGACCATAGTGTAGCTACTGCTCTATGGGAGCTGAGCAATGAAACAGATTTGCTTCAGGAATATAGAGAACTGCTGGAAAAACACCATTTACCAACAGAGGGGTTAAAAGCCGGACTTCGTTTAACGACTTCTGATGTAGGGTATAGTGGTGCAAACTTATATCCATTGCTCTTTGTTGGAAGCGGAGCTAAGATTTTACCCCTTGGCAGTCCTCTAAAACTGGAACATAAAAATGGTGCCAGTCTGGAGAAGTTTGACAGCCAGCTAAATCTGTTGTATGCCCAATATGGAAAGGCGTTAAGCAATCTGGAAAAAATGATGAGCCTGATTTTACTTCATCCGGTCAATGCTATGCTTGGTGTTATGAAACGCATTGGTATCCCGAAAAAAATTGCCATGGAAGTTGCGGAAAATTTCCAGCAGCAGAACGGAGAAACATGTTGTTCAGCGTATGAAGTCTATTTGGGCATTACAGAGGCAGAACATATCCTCATGCATGATGAGCCAGAAGGCGCTAAAATCGTGAAGATGGAGGAGAACACTGCTCGTGCGGTGCATATCCGTTGGAAGGACTATGATCTGGCTGGAGAAATGAAATGGTAAAAGGAGGAACAAAAAATGTCTTTGGATTTACAGTATGAACCAGAAGTTGTGGTGGATATTACAGGATTAAGTAATGAAGATTGGCTGGAATATCGAAAAAGTGGTATTGGTGGCAGTGATGCCGGCATTATTCTTGGTGTATCAGCCTATAAACTCCCAAGAGATGTTTATTTTGAGAAAATTGGCAGAACACCTGACATGCCAGAGGATGAAAACTGGGTCACTCTTGAGGTTGGAAAGCGTTTAGAGGATCTGGTTGCAGAAATCTTTGCGAAAAAAACAGGATTTCGTGTCTGGAAGGAAAAAAGGATGTTGCGTCATCCATTATATCCCTATATGATTGCAGACATTGATTATATGTACGAAACGGCATCTAGTGAAATCGGTATTTTAGAATGCAAAACCGGCAGCTATTATGTGAAAGATAAATGGGATAGTGGTGCAGTACCCTATACTTATGAGGTACAATGCAGACATTACATGGCAGTAAGAAATGTTTTTGCCAGTTATGCTGCTTGCCTGCATGGCAACACAGAAAACGATTTTATCTATCAGAAAATCGAACGCGATCTGGATTTTGAAGAAGATCTGATTGAACAGGAAGGGATGTTTTGGTACGACTATGTAGAAAAACAGAAAGAGCCGCCGTTAACAGGTGATGGTGATTTGATGCTTAGGAGCTTGAAGCGTTATCAATCAGAGCGTAACCAACAGGAAGAATTGCTTTTTGACGATGTATATGGTGATGTGTTTGAAAAAATCCTAGAGATGAAAAACGAAAAGTCCGCATTAGATAAGGCGGGTAGGGAATTGGAAGGAAAAATCAAGACCTTGTATGCACAGTTTGCAGCTATGTTGGGCTCTGGTACAAAGGGAAAGTGTGTAGCAGATGGGTGTGAGTATTTGATTACCTATAAGCCATCTTACCGTACCTTGATACCAAAAGAGGCAATGGAACGAATGAAGTTAAATGACAAAGAAATGTTTGATAAATATGCTTCTGTTTCAGAAAGCAGAACATTTCAAGTGAAGAAAGTTATAAAGTAAAAGGTAAGGTGATGTATTTTGATTGCGTCCTATGAAAAAACGATTTATAAGAATGAAGATAACGGATTTTGTATCCTGCGTATGGTGAGTGAAGAAAAGGGGTTGTTTCCAAAAGAAGCATTGGAACAGCTAAACAGCAGGGATGACAAGATCCGTTTTTCTGTGAAAGGATATTATCTTCCGGAAAGAGCCAACATGATGCTGGAGCTTAATGGCAAATGGGAAAACAGTAAATATGGTCTGCAATACATGGTGGACAGTTTTCGCGAAATCATTCCCAAAACGAAAGAAGGTATAGCAGCATATCTGTCTTCTGGTTTGATCCAAGGTGTCGGTCCAGCCACAGCCACACTGATCGTATCGAAGTTTGGATTGAATACATTGGAGGTTTTAGAACACGAACCAGAGCGTTTGTTAGAAGTGCGAGGCATTACCCAAAAGAAGCTGGATAAAATCCGTCAATCTTTTGCAGATAGCCAAAGTATCAGAGAATTGATGACCTTTCTTTCACCCTATGGCATTTCTGTCAATAAAGCAAAAAAGATACAGGAAGCCTTTGGAGTGAATGCAGTGGAAACCATTAAAAACAGACCATTTGCCTTATGTGAAATTTCCGGCTTTGGATTTTTAACGGTTGATGAAATTGCAAGAAAAATCAATTTCCAACCGGATGATCCCCTGCGCATTGAAGGTGCTGTCATGTATGTATTGGAGGAAGGAAAAGACCATGGCAATGTTTATTTGCCAGAGAGTGAGGTGTTGAAAAAGGCATTAGAGATGCTGAATGAGAAGTGTGAAGATACACCAGTGAGTGAATCTAAAATTCAAAAGGTTTATGACTTGATGCAGAAGAAAAAGACAATTATTTCTGAGCATGAGCAGGTCTATCTTCCGAAACTTTATTTATATGAAAAGGAAACGGCAAAGAATATTGCGGCACTGTTGTGTCGAAAAAAGATACCAGAAGATTGCAAAAAATTTTTGGAGGAAGCACAGAAAGAAAATGGAATCTGGCTTTCTGAAGCCCAAAGTCAAGTTGTGGAAATGTGTATGGAACATCCGTTTTCTATTATTACAGGTGGTCCTGGTACTGGTAAAACAACGGTACTGAAAGTCATTCTGGCAGTCTATGGAAAGATGTTTCAAGGAAAAGAGGTTTTACTTGCAGCACCCACTGGGAGAGCCGCAAGAAAAATGTCGGAAAGCACAGGATATCCAAATGCTTCTACGCTGCATTCCGCACTTTCTTTGACATCAGATGCTAATGAGCAAGATACGACGGTTTTATCTGCTGATTTCATTATTGTAGATGAAGCATCTATGCTGGATATGCAGCTGGCATATTATCTTTTTGAGGCACTTGCCAGCGGAACAAAGGTATTGTTCGTAGGTGATATAGATCAGCTTCCATCTGTTGGTGCAGGAAATGTACTCAGTGAGTTGATTGGCTGCGGATTAGTCCCAGTAACAGTACTGGACACGGTATTCCGTCAGCAGAACACCAGTAGGATTGCCTTGAATGCCCATGCAATGAAAAATGGAGAGACAAAGCTTTTATATGGCGATGATTTCCAGTTTATAGATGTGAGCGATGTTGCAGAAGCAGTACAGTCTATTCAAGAAATTTATCAGAGAGCGGTGAAAACCTATGGACTGGAACAGGTGCAGGTATTATCTCCGTTCCGCCTGAAAAGCGATGCCGGTGTGAAAAGTCTGAATCAGATGTTAAGAGAATTAGCAAATCCATTGCTCAATAAAACTATGGAACTCTCTTATGGAAACACATCATTTCGCTTTGGCGATAAGGTAATGCAGACAAAGAATACAGAGGTTGCGAGCAACGGTGATATCGGTTTTATTGCAAAGGTAGATAAAAACAATGATGATGTATTGACGGTCAAGTTTTCAGACCATCGCTGTAAGACATATACAATAGATGAGCTGAATCAGCTGGAGCTGGCTTATGCCACGACCATTCATAAATCACAGGGTAGCGAGTATGAATGTGTGATCCTGCCGATTTTATCCTCTTTCTATGTAATGCTGCAAAGAGCCTTGATCTATACAGCCATTACCAGAGCGAAGAAAAAGGTGATATTGGTTGGTCAGAAAAAGGCACTTTTTATGGCAATCCATAAAAATAGCAGTGTCAAGCGTTATACATGGTTGGGAAAAAGAATTCAAGAGGCGTATAAGAAGAAAATAGAAGGGAAAAAGACTGCTATGGTACATACAAAAACACCAGAACAGTTAGCATTGTAAAAAGGACGCTGCGTGATTATGAGAGACTCTGATCATGCAGTTGTTTTTAGAAAAGGAGAGAAAAAGCTATGAATGAAACAATGGCAAAAAATATGGAAATTATCAATGGTTTGAATGAAGTGGAAGGCTTTGATTCTGCTGCTTTTTTAAGAAAACTGCAAGGCGAAGCAGGAGAGGAACAGCTTTATCTGGATGTAAAATATCGTAAGCTTTGGTTTCGATTGAAATACCCTTTAGGAAAAATAGCAAAACGTATCATCAAGCTGGAGAATGATTATGCCATCATTGAAAGTAGGATATATCTGGATCGAAACGATCCAGAGGACAGCTATATTTCCTGTGCGATGGCACAGCGTTGGCGTACAGAAGATGACGCCTATGGGAAGAAATATGTGGAGTCTGCTGAAACAGCCGCCGTGGGTAGAGCTTTGGCGGATGCTGGCTTTGGTATTCAGTTTACTGAACCTGGTGAGGAGCGTGATCCTAATCCTGTAGATGCACCGGTCACAGTACCAAAAACAAATGAGAATGACCTGCCACTGGAAGAGGATGAGCCGTTGCCGGAAAAACCTGTGCCACAGCAGAAGAAAGTTAGTGGTGAGGTCGGAAGTGAAAAATCAAGTCAAAAAGGTAGTAAAAAAGAGGAATTGTCGGAACACATGAGTGTTGAGGAGCTGACAAAGAAAATGACTTTGGATGATGCCAAAGCTTATATCATTCCTATGGGTGTTTATAAAGGAAAAACCATAGGAGAACTTTGTCTGGAAAAACCAAGTGCGTTGACTTGGTATATAGACTCATACGGCGGCAGAAACAATCTGCTTCGTGCCGCAGCAAAAGTATTATTGGATGCTGCTAAATAACAAGGAGGGTACCATATGGAGAAAATATATCCGTTTACCATATTGGATGTGGCAGGGATTTTAGACCTGAAAGTCCGCCGCAGACAACCCACAAATATGGATGTAGACTGCCCTTTTTGCAACCACAAAAAAGGAAAAATGAATATCAATCTTGTGAAAAATGTTTTCCGCTGTAATTATTGTGAAACATCAGGGGGCATGATCGACCTATATGCCAAACTGCACAGGATAAATCAAAAACAGGCTTTCGCGGAGATTTGTGAGATTCTGCATTGTGGGAAAAAGGCACCAGAGTACCAGACATTAGCTGCGAAACAGAAAAATATGGTACCAGAGTTAGAGCAGGTAGAAAGGGCAGACCTTGAAACGAGAGATCAGACCTATCGTATGCTGCTTTCTCAGTTGATATTGACAGCTTCACATAAGCAAAATTTGCTGGAAAGAGGGCTTCGTGTTGATGAGATTGTAAAATACCAATACAGAAGTACGCCAGCCTTTGGATTTCACAAAATTGTATCTGCATTGGTGGCAAGTGGTTGTCAGCTCAGCGGTGTGCCAGGTTTTTATACAAGAAAGGATAATACCTATGGCATACAGTTTCATAAAAAGGCTTCTGGTATTTTAATTCCAGTTTGTGCTCTGGATGGACGTGTGGAAGGCTTTCAGATTCGATTAGACCATCCCATTGAAGATAAGAAGTATATCTGGTTTTCCAGTTCCAATCAGTTTCGAGGAGCTTCTATTGGTGGTCCGGTGCATTTTATTGGTAATCCAGCAGCCAAGACGGTATATGTGACAGAGGGTGCGTTAAAAGCGAATGTTGCTCATAGCCTGTCTGGTAGGACTTTTCTTGCAGTAGCTGGTGTGACGCATTATGAGGCTTTAAGACCAGCTTTTGCACAGCTTAGGGAAAATGGTACAACAGATATCATAGAAGCATATGACATGGATAAGGAAACAAATTCACATGTGCAGAGAACATGTATGAATATGATACGGATTGCCAATGAGTATGGGTTTCAGGTACATCGATTGAAATGGGATGAAAGATATAAGGGGATTGATGACTGGCTTTTGATGCGGAGAGAGAAAAGGTAGATTTTAGAAAGAAAAGCCGCCAGGATTTGGCGGCTTTTTGGGGATTAAAATTATTATATGGAGTTAATGATTTTTATAAAGTCTTCGTAATCAATGGTTCCGGATAACTGACATTCGAAATTATCTACTCGCCAAAGAACAACGATATCGTCAATATTTTTCATTATATAAAAGTCGATATTGTTTTTGGAATAGATTTCTACAGGGGTTTCATCTTTTTCATAATAAGAGGCTACATCTGTTTTTAAATATAAAATACTTAGATTCAGATATTCTGTATTTGTTGGGTTATTATAATGTAAATGTATTTCTTGGAAAGATGAGTTTTCAATTAGTGATTTATCTATCAATACCAAATCTGGTGGTAACCAAGTTGGGGCTATATGTTCAGGTAAAGAAGAAATATTAAAAGATTCTTGGATAGCAACTTTGTCAAGGGTTGTTACATCTTCACTAAACCAAAAATATTCCTCTGTCCAATTTGGAAAAATTTTAATTAGTTCTTTTGCAACTCCGGTTGTTGAAATAGTAAATGCAAAAATAATAAGAGCAATTAAAATGATAAGTCTTTTAGAGTGCGGAACGTTATATTTACCAAAGGATATAGAAGTTTCATACAGTGATATTTTTCTTTTGGAAAGCGGTAGATAGTTATCTATAAAAGATTTCCAGAAATCTTGTACGTTATATTTATTATTATTATCAGTGTTCTTTTCTCGTTCTTCTAATATTTGAAGGATTATATACAGTTCATCTGAATCAAGAGAAGCATTTTCTGAATAAAAATCTGACGTGATGAGACTTTTCAATTCAGAGGTTGTGAAGTTATTAAAATATAAATATTTATTTTTTGAAGTGCTTGTTTTGATCATATACGATCCCTCGAATCAATGTGGTGATTATTTTTATCATAATTTTTACGAAAACGTTGTTTGGCGCGTTGTGCACGCTTTTTACATGCTTCAAGTGAAATTCCCAACTCTTTTGCAAGATCCTTATATGAATATCCATCAAGGATAATTTTTTTTAGAATCATAAAGTCCTCTTTACTAATAAAATCTTGAACATTTGTTTCCCAAAGATTGTCAGACTCTAAGGCTGTTGTACCTAAAACAGACTCATTTAATGAAAGGATTCGCGAGAGATAATAGTTCCGATTTTTTTGAATATTTCGACATACATTTTTTAGTGTATTCATAAGCCAGCCTTCGGGATTTGGGCTGTTTTCCAGTGCGTGCTGTTTAATACAAGCAATAACAAATGTTTCTTGTACTGCTTCTTCGGCTAAAGAGGCATTCGACAAAATTATGTTTGCATAATTAAATAAGAGTGAAGCATTTTTTATGTAAAGTGTTTCAATGAATTTTAAGTATTTTTCATTTATGTCCATAATAAATAACCCCATTTTACTACAAAACTAAAATGACAAAAAACCATCTATTATCAAAGCATAAATGATTTTTTGTCATTAGTCAAAATTAAACTTTTTCGGAATAAGATGTTATACTTCTAGTTTCTTCTATACTACCATCTTTTGCAATGATATTACCGATGGCACGATATGTTTTACCTGATGTTCCGCTATATTTTAAAGTTACGTCCATAGAAGAACAATTCTTATCAATCATGTTGTTTAATAAGGAATCCTTATAGGTTTTTACAGTTTTCCAAGAAGAATTATTTAATTCTTGTACTTCAATACTTTCAAACCCCAATTTTTCGATTTTTCGCTTTGCATCGACACTTGCTGCGATTTCCATTTTACCGTTGCCTAGTGCGTTAACACTAATTTTATAGGATGAAATTAGTTGACTGGCATAGGGAACTGCAGTATCAGTATCTGCATACACTGAGGAAGGAATTAAAAAGACAAATGTCAGTGCGAGAGACAGCATTAAAGTGAGTATTTTTTTTGTTTTCATAGAATTCTCCTTTTTTGAGAATCCAATTATTCTATGTTTTGTTGCTTATTTAGATACTCTGGAGTAATACTATCAGTTTGCTCAAAGTGGAAAGTTTCATCATTCCAATTCGCAATATACTCAAATATATTTACACCGTGTGCAAAAGCAACACAATTCCCCAACAGCAAACAAAGGAGGGCTGCAATCACCGCATACTTTACAAAGCGTAAAGGTTTTCTGTGAGGAATTTCTGTCGGATCACATTCTTGAATAGTATCTTTTTCTTCAGCCATATCGATACTTGGCAGATACTCCATTTTAAAATTTTCCCAAAGAAGCCTTGCGTCAATATCCCTCCCATCTGCTTCACGTTGTGTAATGATTTGCAAAATTTTGGAAATGGTGTCATCATCAAGTTTTTTTATGTCATCAGAAAAACAATCAACACGAAGTATATTTTTTAATTCTTCGGTAGACATTTCGTTCAAGAACTCAAATCCTTTTGAATTATTGGATTCATTACTTGTATTTTCTGTCATGTAATAGCCTCCTTCATATATAAATGTATTTAGGCATAAAAAAAGTCACATCTAAATTTTATTTTTTTAAGTGAGTTCTTGTTTTAACTTATCTTTAGAACGCCTGATTCGCATTTTTAATGCAGAAACAGATATATTTAATTCTTTTGCAAGCTCTTGGTAAGGGGTGCCTTCTACGTAAATTTTTTTTAACAAATAAATCGAATTTTCATCAAGTCCTAAAAATGCAGTTTCGACTGGCAACTCATCATTCACTGGAATCATGTTAAGTTCATAGTCAAATATGTATTTTTGCCATTTTTTTTGTTCCCTATATTTTTGTCTAATTTCATTTTTTAAAGTATTTTTTATCCATCCAACTGGTTTAGGACTGTTTATGACGTCATCAATTTTTTCCAAAGCAATTTTGAAAGTATTTTGAACAGCATCTTCTGCTAAGGGGTAGCTGGACAATAAAACTTCTGCGTAGCGCAGCATATTTGGGACTTCTTTGATATATATTTTTTCCAGAAAGTTTAGTTTATCCGGATCGATCATATATAACCTTCTTTCTATTCTTTTTCTGACCCAATTTCATATTTGCGGATGATTTTTTTACTTGCCTCAATATAATCTGAAATAATCCGAATTTCTCTATCTGTACAATCGTTCAGTAGTTTATGGATTCTATCTTCAAAAACAGGTGTTACGCCTGATTCTAGACTATCACATAATAATGTATTAATGCTAACTTGTAAAGCATTGGCGATCCTTACGAGCGTTTCAAGGCTGGGAATAGTAGCTGCACGTTCAATATGAGAGATATTTGTCGTACTGGTATCACACTTTTCACTTAATGTTTGTTGAGACCATTTTTTCTCTAATCTTAATTCGCGGATGCGGTTACCAAGAAGTTCATAATTTACAACATAATTTTTTTCAGAGTTCATGTGTATGCATTTTCCTCCAAACTGTAAAATTTAAGATTTATATTGTATTTTTAAGTCCTATTCGGACAAATTATAATAGTCTGAAAATCCTATTCGGATAAATACTTATAATGTTAAGGAGTTTTTTGTTATTTTTAGGACAATAAGAAATATTGTGTGTTTTATCAACTTGGCAAACAAAAAAATAATGAGATTGTAAATAAAAATCTTTTCAGAAAGATTTTTATTTTTTTGGAAAAATTTGTTTTTTGAAGCTGTTGAAAAGCATTTCTTTTATAGAAGGAGATAAATTGCAAATTTAAGAAGGAGGTGTACATGAATGAATTTACCACCTTCTAATTTGTATTCCTTATGTATAAGATTTGAGGCTTTTTGTAAGAAAGTATTGACTTTTCAAAATTACAAATTATTAAGTAGTGAAAAACGATGGAGAACATTAGGGTGTGTCTTTTCTGATTTAGAGGAGGGGATATTAGATCAATACTACACTATAGATGATTATGAAGTAATGCATAATGGGATAAGCATTGATGAATTTACCTTTTTTATAGAAAATGAATTATTGTACCAAGCATTATTAATATTATCTCCCAAAAGAATGGAAATTATAGTATTGAGTTTTTTTCTGGATATGACAGACAAAGAAATTGGAAAGAAAATGTTATTGCCACAAAGTACAGTGCGTTATAACAGAGTAGTTGCTATAAAAATGCTGAAGCGCATAATGGAGGAATTGCATGAATCATAAAAAGCAAAGCAGACAGAAGAAGTGGCATTCTACAAAGAATATAGCTACGAAAACGATTTTAAATGCTGTTGCGGGTGAGCCAATGGCTTTAATGGAGATTGTAAAAGCATACGAACCTTACATCAATAAGTTATCCCAGAGAACGTACATTGATGAAAAAGGACGCAAAAGACAAGAGGTGGATGGATTTGTAAAGAAGACTTTGGAAACAAGCCTGATAGCTGCCATTATGAAGTTTGATCCATATAAAATATAAAAGAGTTTTTTAAAAGCCTGTACCTTGAAAACTGAATATAGAAAATGGGAAATTCGACTTGATCCTTTGGATACATAAAGCATTGTCATTATAAAAATTGAAAAAATTGGCATACTTCTGGTTAAGGAGGTGTGGAAATGAATCAAAGTGTAAAAGCAGAAACATTGGGAAACTACATTTCTCTTTTGATTTTAAATCAAAAAATATATACAAGCGGTAAGATTTCCGAATCACTTCGCAACAGGATTTCGATGGAAATCCAGATGGATTATCAAAAAAATCAGAAAGCATAAATTTGGAAGCTGAGTTTTGTTGCATAAGGGTTTTTTGCAGAATATAATAAATATGTATGCAAAACCAGATCTCCAAAAGGAGGTCATAACATGGATATTTTTCGTGTTAGAGAGGAAATGAGATGGAAGCCCATTCGGGAAATTCCATTGAGAGTTACCTATTACGCACGAGTCAGCAGTGAACGGGATGAACAGCTGAATTCCCTGAAGAACCAGTCGCAGTACTATGAGGAATATATCAAATCTAATCCAAGATGGACTTTTGTAGAGGGATATATTGATGAAGGTATTTCGGGTATTTCTACGCAGAAAAGAGAAAATTTTCATCGTATGGTGGAAGATGCTATGGCAGGGAAATTTGACTATATTGTCACAAAGGAAATTTCACGTTTTGCCAGAAATACGCTGGACAGTATTGGTTATACGAGAAAACTGCTCTCAAATGGCGTGGCGGTATTTTTTCAGAATGACAATATCAATACTTTGGATGAAGACAGTGAATTCCGACTTACCATTATGGCAGGTGTAGCACAGGATGAAATTCGCAAACTTTCCAGCCGTGTAAAATTTGGGCATAAACAGGCAATCAAAAATGGCGTAGTTCTCGGCAATTCCCATTTGTATGGTTATCATAAGCAAAATGGGCGATTAACGATTTGTGAGGAAGAAGCAGAAATGGTTCGTTTTATCTTTGAAAACTATGCCAGTGGAAAGATGACGACACCCAAAATAGAAAAAGCGTTGTTTGATATGGGTTATCGCAATTACAAGGGTGGAAAGATTAATCGAGGCGTTATTCAGCACATCATTACAAATCCGAAATATAAAGGCTACTATGTGGGTAACAAGGTAAAAATTGTAGATCTGTTCACAAAAAAACAGATGTTTTTGCCAGAGGAAGAATGGGTCATGTATAAAGATGAAACTGGTGAAACTGTCCCGGCTATTGTGAGTGAGGAGCTTTGGGAAGAAGCGAACCGGATTTTCAAAATGCGTGGGGATATCGTCAAGAGCAGGCGTACTTCTTTTAAAGCGGATAATCTGTTTACTGGAAAAATCATATGCTCTTTGGATCAAAGCCCTTATTGGTTGAAGGCGCGCATAGACAGGAAAGGAAACAATAATTCCAGATGGGTATGCAGTCATAAAATCAAGGAGGGGAGCGAAAGCTGTGAATCTTTTGGTATTATGGAGCGTGAGTTGTTAGAAATTCTGGCTGAAGTTCTTCGTGAAGTCAGTGGGAATTTCGATGATGTTGTAGACAAGTTCATTGAAATATATGAAAAGTCTAGTCAGTCTTCAGACTTTTCCGGAGAACTGAAAAAATGTCGGGAGGAAATGGACAAGATCAATGCCAAGAAAGATAAACTGCTGGAGTATAATCTGGATGGAAAGATCGAAGATCGGGAATTTATCCGGCGTAATGATTTATTCAATGAGGAACTGCGCAAATGGGAAAACAGGATTTCTGAAATAGAAAAAGAAAGAGATATGAATCAGCTCAATCTAGAAGAAATTTATGGATTGAAAAAAGAAATGAAGGGATTTTCAGAAGTTTATCCTGAAGATTTTACCCAAAGTTTGATCAACTTATTTATCGACAAAATTTATGCGGAACCTGTGGACGAGAGAACCATGAAGTTGAAAATTGTGCTCAATACAGGCGAAACAAGAGCAAAAGCCTATGAAAGGCATAGAACACGTGAAAAAAATGTGAGTTGTTCGGAACACATGTTCAAGAAAATGATCGAAGCACAGGAAAAAATGATGGCTGAAAAGAAAAACAGCTAAGCATTCCGGCATAAAGCATTCGCAAAAAGAGCCCCTTTTTGGAAAGATGATCTCTCCAAAAGGGGGTTTTTCTTTTGCCGGGAATCAAGGGAGAGAAAATTTGGAATTTTATATAGATTTTTTTCAGTTTATACAAAGATTTTAAGAATGAATGTCACTGCAAGTTGGCTTTTTGATTTCGAAAACAGGAGAAAACAGGGAAAAACGAAAGGGTGGACAAATATTTTTCCAGTTGGGAATTGAAAAATAACCTTTAACAAAGAACGGAATTTCTGAGGCATTTCTTTAAGAAAAAATAACAGGAGCCAGATGGTAGCACTTTTTGTGAGATTTTATACTGTCAGTGTATGAGAGATCAGCTCTCATCATAAAAAAGCAAACAATCAAAAAGGAGAATGAGGTATGAAATTTAAGAAATTTTTGACCACAGCAATGGCTGCTGCTCTGGCGGTTTCTGCGTTTGCAGGCTGCGGCGCACCAGCGGAAGAAAGCACAGAAACTGCTCAGACATCGGAAAGCACAGGCGAATATGCGGACACCATCACACTGGTATGGTATCCCAATGAATCCGCGGAAGATTATGACGTTGCCCGCAGCGAATATGCACGCCTGATTGAAGAAGCAACTGGCAAGAAAGTAGAACAGAAACTGACAACAGACTATGCCATTGCCATTGAATCTTTGGCAAACAGTACCGCACAGATCTGTTTCATGGGTGCGCAGGGCTACATCGAAGCCAAAAACGCCAACGATGCCATTGAGCCCCTGTTTGTAAACTCCGGTGCATCTGGCACATTGGATGATGCAAAATATTACAGCTTCCTGGCAGTCAACAAAGGCGATGAAGGTGAATACGCAGACGGCGACAGTTACAGCATTGACAATATCGCAGGCAAACGCATGTCCTTCGTTTCCAACAGCTCTACATCTGGTTTCAAAGTACCTACCAGCTCTATCATCTCTCACTTCGCAGATCAGAATCTGACAGAAGACGACCTGATTGAAGGCGGCGAAGGCAAACTGTTCTCTCAGGTGCTTTTCGGTGGTTCTCATCAGGGTTCTGCATTCAACCTGCTTTCCGGCAAAGCAGATGTAGCGGCATTCTGTGACACAGAAATCGCGCCTTACGCAGCTTGTACAGAAGGCGAAGCAAGCACAACTGGTTCTGTTTACACCATCAACAGCGACGCTAGCGCACCTTTTGATACTGTAACAGGCAAGGAATTTGTAGTCATCCAGTCCACACCTGTACTGAATGGGCCTTTCGCTTACAACTCCGATGCACTGGATCCCGCAGATGTAAAAGCTATCCAGGATCTGTTCACATCTGACGAAGTGGCTAACAATGAAGTAATCTTTGTTCCCGAAGATTCTGAAAACGTAGGTATGTTTGAAAAATCTGAAAATGAAAGATTTGTCATGGTAGACGATTCCTGGTTCGACCCCATCCGTGACCTGGGTGAATAAAAAACAGCAAACGATGGAGGAGAAAAGCATGGCATTACTGGAATTTCAAAACGTAAGCAAATCCTATGACAATGTAACAAAGGCATTGAGTGACATTACGTTTTCCATAGAAAAAGGCGAATTCGTATCCATCATCGGTCCTTCCGGCGCTGGGAAATCCACGCTGCTCAGATGCATCAACCGTCTGGTTGATGCGTCTGAAGGGACCATTGTTTTTGATGGACATGATGTACGAAAGGCAGGCAAGGCAGAGATGCGCCAGATGCGGGCGAAAATCGGTATGATCTTCCAGCATTACAACCTGGTGGAACGACTGAGCGTCATCGAAAACGTGCTCCACGGCTGTCTAGGGAAAAAATCTGCCATCAGCGGTATGGCAGGACACTATACAGAAGAAGAGAAAAAGGAAGCATTTCGTATCATTCAGGAAATGGGACTTTCCGATCAGGTATATAAGCGCTGCGACGAACTTTCTGGCGGACAGAAACAGCGCGTAGGCATCGCCAGAGCCATTATGCAGAAACCCAAAATGATTCTTTGTGATGAACCCATCGCATCCTTAGACCCAAAAGCGTCTAAAGTTATTATGGATCAGCTTAAGGAAATCAATCAGACAAAAGGCATTACTTGTCTGGTGAACCTGCATCAGGTGGATGTGGCAATCAAGTATTCCGAGAGAATCATCGGGGTTTCCGGCGGGAAAATCGTATATGATGGCCCTGCCGAACATTTGACAAAAGAAATCATTCAGCAGATTTATCAGTCCTCTGCCAATGATTTGATTATGGATTTACAGAGGTGAGCATAATGGAAAAAACCATGGACATTTTCCAAAAAAGAAAAATTACATATACTCTCGTTTTTTTAAGCCTGATTTTGATTTTCTGCGGCGCATCTCTGGTGACCCAGTTTCATTTGGCAGAAGGTATCCAATCTTTCCCGGCGGCATTGCATTGGATTTTTTCTAATCTGATTCCCGATGAAACGGCAATGGAACGTCTGCCGAAAATTCTGGATAAACTGGTGGAAACAGCATTGTTGTCCGTAGCCGTAACGGTTTTGGCAGGCATCTGCGCGTTTTTCTTCAGTCTGCTCGGCTCGGGTATCACAAAAATCCATTGGAGCATCAATCGTCTGGTGCGTATCGTAGCGGCATTTTTCCGAAATGTACCCGATGTTGTATGGGCGATGCTGCTGATGTTCTCCTTTGGGCAGAACATCCTGACAGGATTTTTCGCATTATTCTTTACTACATTCGGCCTGTTGACCCGTGCGTTTATCGAAACCATTGACGAGGTCAGCTCCAATTGTGTGGAGGCGCTGGAAGCTACCGGCGGCAGATTCATCCATGTGGTATTTCAGGGGATTTTGCCATCCTCTCTGCCCGGTGTCATTACCTGGGTATTGTATATGATCGAAACCAATATCAGAAGTTCCACCCTCATCGGCATTTTGACAGCCACAGGGATTGGTTATCTTTTTGATTTGTATTATAAACGGTTGGATTTTTCTTCTGCCAGTCTGGTGGTACTTTCCATTGTGGTGCTGGTACTCGTCATTGAAGGCGTATCCAACAAAATTAGGAAGGTGATTTTGTAATGTCTGAAAAAGTATTGCAGCCGGGCACGACCATTTCCTTAGATCTGGAGAAGATCATGGAACGCACCGGAAAAGGAAAAATCAAGATCAAGGCAAAAAATAAAAGCCGCTATGCCCTTCAGGCCCTTATGGTAACACTGCTGGGGCTGACAGTGGTGGCTTTTGCGACATTTGATTATCAGAATATTGACTTTGCGGAAGCCGTGCAGGCTACTTTGCAAAACATCCAGACCGTATTTCTGGAACCGGAACTGACAAGAGATACGCTCACAAGCGTTTTATACCAGCTCTTAGTGACATTTTGTCTGGGGATTCTTTCGACCATCATCGGCGCGTTTTTTGCGTTTTTCTGCTCATTGCTCTGTGCAAGAAACATCGCAAGCTCCCGTATGGTCAATGGCATCAAAAGCTTTATCGCGGTGGTACGCGCGGTGCCAACAGTTCTGTGGGTATTGATCTTTGCTGTATCTGCTGGCCTTGGTTCTGTGGCAGCAGTGGTAGGTTTGACATTCCACAGCTTTGCCTATTTGACAAAGGCTTATGCGGAATCCATTGAAGAAATCGAGCCCGGCATCATCGAAGCTCTGAAAGCAAACGGGGCAAGTTACTGGCAGATCGTATTCCAGGCAATCGTGCCTTCTACCATCACTTCCATGGTGGCATGGACATTTATGCGGTTTGAAATCAATTTCACCAATGCTGTTGCCATGGGGGCGGCTGCTGGTGCAGGCGGCATTGGCTTCAATCTGTTTATGGCAGGCAGTTTCTACTTTGACTTACAGGAAATGGGCATGCTGACATACATCGTTGTCATTGCCGTTGTTCTGCTGGAAATGGTATCTACACGCATCAAAGCGTATGTGAAATAAGAAAGGAAACATCAAAATGGAAAAACGGAGATTATCCAAAATATTGGCGAAAGCCGATGCTGCCCAAGTGCGGCAAATGGCGGAAAAAATCAGAAAACAATATGAGGTGACTGTGATCAAAGCGCCGGAAAAATCACTGACCATGATTAAGATGCGTGATCCCGTGAAAGAAACCCTGTTCTTTCTGGGGGAAGTCATCGTCTGCGAAGCCATTGTGTGTCTGGATGGCATAAAAGGAATGGCAGTTATCATGGGAGATGATTTTGAGAAGGTACTGGATATGGCAATCATTGATGCGGCATGCAACAAAGGCGTCTTTACAGACGAAGGACTGCTGGTAGAACTGGAAAAAGCACAGCAGACCAGAGTGGAAAAAGAAAATGCCATGTTTATGCAGACAATGGTCAACTTTACAACCATGACACCGGAGGCTTGATGATGAAACAGTTACATACATTTGACGATATATTTGATACACAAAAAACATTCCGTTTGCTGCTGGACGCCATGGCAAACCCTTCCCGTGTAGTTTCCATCCAGGAAGGCGCAGAAAAACTGTATGGCAGCAAACGGGAAATGCTGACCCTTGCCATGACACTTTTGGATAAAAACACAGGCTTTTATACCTTTGGACATACAGAGCTGGATGAACAGATCCTTTTGCTGACCCATGCGGAAAAAAAGACACTGGAAGAAGCGGATTATGTTTTCGTAACGGAAGAAGAACATCTGCCAGAAGCCTTTGCAAAGGCAAAAAGAGGTACTTTGGAAAATCCACATACTTCTGCAACACTCATCATTGGATGCAGCGGAAAAAGAAATGTGTCTTGCAGCATTTCCGGCCCCGGTGTGGATGGTGTGGCAACATTCCAGAGCCCAGTGGTGCTGGAAGAAGCCTTTCGTTTGCGGGCAGAACAGGCATATGAATACCCTCAGGGGGTAGACATGATCTTTGTATCCCCGGAAGGGGAACTGTTCTGCATTCCCAGAATGGTCAAGAAGGAGGAACAATAATATGGCTTATGTAGCAGTATCCGGCGGCGAGGAAGCCATCGCAGCCAGCATTGCGCTGTTGGATTTTTACCGCAGCAAAACAGAAAAAGATGTGGAACTGGAAGTGATTCAGGAAAAAATGAGCCTGTTGGTAGACCGTGTCATGAGTGAAGCCGGTCTGTATGCCAAAGAATATGCGGCATTGGCACTGAAACAGTGCGAAGGCTCCGTGGAAGAAGCAGTATTCCTGCTGCGTGCTTACCGTTCTACACTGAAACGTTCTTACGACACTTATGTGGCAGATACGAAAAATATGCGCATTGTGCGCCGGATCTCTGCCGCGTTTAAAGATATACAGGGCGGTCAGATTTTGGGTGCCACTTATGACTATACCCACCGCTTGATGCATTTTGACCTGAAAAATGAGGATGCAGCAAAACTGCATGAACGCATGGAAGAAATGGTGGAAGGACAGGAACCTGTTCCCATGGAACCCTGCGGTCGTGTATCCGACGAACTGAAAACAGAAGGGCTCATCGAGCGTTTCCCCATCAATGAGAAACCTCCCTATGACGTAACGGAAAATCTGCTGGAATTTCCCGCCAGCCGCAGTGCCAGATTGCAGACACTGACCAGAGCTGATGCAGGCTTTATTTCCGGTTTGGCTTATTCCGTGCTCCGTGGTTTTGGTCAGGTCCATCCTACTGTTGGGGAACTGCGTACCGGATATGTGGAACTGGAAATCCCTTATTTGCAGCAGGAAGGCGAAACCCTGTGGATTGGGGAAGTGATGCTGACAGAAGTGGAAGTGTTCAATGAAGCGGAAGACAAAGACGCTTTGAAGCTGGCTTGCGGCTATGGAGCTGTTTTCGGCAGAAATGAAAACAAAGCCATCGCCATGGCAGTCATCGACAGAGAACTGGATGCCGGCGGCGATTATCCCACACAGGACGAGGAATTTGTACTGATGCATGGGGACAGCTTGGAAATGAACGGCTTCATTTCTCACTTGAAACTGCCGCACTATGTCACATTCCAGTCCAAATTGGATGCAGTCAGAAAAACACGGAGGGAAAACAATCATGATTGACAGTTATAATTACGCCTTTCTGGATGAAGGCTCTAAACGGGAAATCCGCCGCTCCATATTGAAAGCAGTAGCCATTCCCGGTTATCAGGTGCCCTTTGCTTCCCGGGAACTGCCCATCGGCAGAGGTTGGGGTACCGGCGGTATTCAGCTGACATTATCACTGATTGGTCCTGATGATACCTTGAAAGTCATCGACCAGGGCAGTGACGAAAGTGTTAATGCGGTAAATATCAAAAAATTCGTGAAGATGTGTACCAATGTACCTTGTACCACACGGACACAGGATGCCACCATTGTGCAGACCCGTCACCGTGTACCGGAAGTACCTATGCGCAATGACCAGATTTTGGTATTGCAGGTACCCATTCCCGAACCGCTGCGTATTGTGGAACCCAAAGAAGAAGTAACAAAACGGATGCATGCAGAACTGGACTATGCGCCCATCTGGCTCCAGTTGTACGAAAGTCTGGTGAAATACGGCAAAGTTACCATCAGTACAGAATATCCCTGTATGGTGGAAGACCGCTACATCATGAATCCCAGCCCCATCCCCAAGTTTGACAATCCAAAACTCCATGAAGCAGAATGCCTGTATCTGTTTGGGGCAGGACGTGAAAAGAAAATCTATGCCATTCCACCTCATACAAAAGTGGTTTCTCTGGCATTTGACGATGTGCCCTTTGAAAAAGAAAACTTCAAAGGCAAAAAATGCCGTCTGTGCGGCAGTACAGACACCTATCTGGACGAAATTTATGACGCTGTGACGGGGGAAAGATATTATCAGTGCTCCGACACATCTTATTGTAAGGAGGTACGAGGATAATGGCTGAAACACCCGTTTTGCAGGTGGAACACCTGACTATGCGCTATGGAGAAGGCTGTCCCCATTGCAAAGATCATCTGGAAAAAAATCGCTGCACCGTTTGCGGCACTGTTTGGGCGGCAAATGATATTTCTCTGGAGGTTTATCCCGGGGAAGTGCTGGGTATCGTTGGGGAAAGCGGCTCCGGTAAATCTACATTGATGCAGAGTCTGTATTTTGACCTGATTCCCACAGAAGGCAAGGCATATTTGCAGAATTACGGCGAAGGCAAAAAGAATATCTGGGACGCAAGTCCTTTGGAAAAAAGAAAAATCCGCAACAATATCATGGGTATGGTATACCAGAATCCTGTCAGAGGGCTGCGGATGGACTATTCTGCCGCATCTAACATTGCGGAAAAAATCATTGCTGCCGGCAGCAGAAACGCAGGGCAAATGACAGCCAGAGCGGAAGAGCTGCTGGAAGCAGTGGAAATCCTCACTTCCCGTATGAAGGAAGCGCCGAAAAATTTCTCTGGTGGCATGCAGCAGCGTGTGCAGATTTCAAAAGCACTGGCAAACAATCCTTCTTTGCTCCTGCTGGACGAAGTTACCACAGGTCTGGACTTATCCGTACAGGCCCGTGTACTGGATTTGATCCGTAAAATCAAAGCGAAATATGGCATTTCCATTTTGTTGGTTTCTCATGACCTGGCGGTTATCCGTATGCTGGCAGACCGCACCATTGTGATGCTGGATGGGAAAATTATCGAAAGCGGACTGACAGACCAGATTCTGGAAGACCCTCAGCATGCTTATACACAGCAGCTGGTTCACTCATTGTTGTAAGGAGGTAACAAACATCGTGATTGCAATTAAAAACGGCAGAATTGTGCTGGAAGATTCCATTTTGGAAGGAAAGGTGCTGCTCATTGAAGGAGACCGCATTTGGGGCTTTTCCGATGAAGTGCCCGAGGCAGAACGTGTCATTGATGCTCATGGGCGTTATGTGACACCCGGCTTTATCGATATCCATTCTGATAAGATTGAACAGTTTATTTTGCCCAGACCTACGGCAAAATTTGATTTTGAATTGGCGTTGAAAGAATGCGAAAGGGAACTGCTTCACTTGGGTATTACTACCATTTATCATTCCCTTTCTTTATATAAAGATGAAATGTTTGGTAAATCTCCTCTGCGTACTCAAGAAAATGTGCGGAAGATTGCCAACCTCATTCGCGACATCCACGAAAGAAATCATCTGATCCACCATCGTTTCCATCTGCGTCTGGAAATTGATAATATTGGCGCTTACGGCATTGCCAAGGAGATGATCGAAAAGAAAATGATCGATGAGATTTCCTTTATGGATCATTCTCCCGGACAGGGACAGTACCGCAATCTGGATTTGTACTATAAAGTGCTGGAAAAATACCAGAACCGAGAAATCAAGGAAGAAGAATTCGCGGAACTGCTGGAAAAACAGAACCACAAAGACGTACTTTCCTTTGGACAGATGAAAGAACTTTGCGAGCTGGCTCATGCCAATGGCATTGCTGTGGCTTCCCACGACGATGATACAAAAGAAAAATTACAGATTAATGAAAAGATAGGCGTAGACATCAGCGAATTCCCTATCAACATCGAAACAGCCAAAGAAGCCCGTCAGCTTGGATTCTATACCGTTGTAGGTGCGCCCAATATCCTGTTGGGCGGCAGCCATTCCGGCAATATGTCCGCAGCAGAAGCCATTAAGGCAGGCTGTGCCGATGTTCTTTGCTCCGATTACTATCCGCCGGCAATTCTCCATGGGGTATTTAAGATGCATGAAAAAGCAGGCATTGACCTTCCCCAGATGATTCAGAAAGCAACACTGAATCCTGCAAAGGCAGTAGGGCTGGCAGAGGACTATGGCTCCATCGCTCCCGGAAAAAAAGCGGATTTGCTCATCATTGATATTTTGGACGGCTATCCCGTCATCACCCATGTGCTGGTAGATGGACGTACCACATCTCGGGTGGAATACAGGAGGTAATTATGGAAATTCTGAAAATCGAAAATCTGGCAAAGAATTTTTATCTGCATAACGCAAAGAAAGAAATCCATTCCTGTCAGAATATTAACTTTACTTTGGAACAGGGACAGTTTATCGGGATTGTAGGGCTGTCCGGTGCCGGAAAATCTACTATATTAAAATGTATCCATCGTACTTATCTGGCATCCACAGGCAAGATCACTTATCAGAGTGAAGCCTTTGGGGAAGTAGAGCTGACCACAGCGCCGGAAAGACAGATTTTGTTCCTGCGGAAAAATGAGATCGGTTATGTTTCTCAGTTCCTGAATGTAATGCCACGTACCACAGCCAGAGAACATGTTATGAATGCGTTGCTGGAAAGAGGCGTGGATGCGGCGGAAGCAAAAGAAAAAGCAGAAGCCATGCTGCGGTATTTCCGTCTGCCGGAACCTCTGTGGGATTTGTATCCCAATACATTCTCCGGTGGGGAACGCCTGCGTTTGAATCTTGCCCATACCATGGTAAAACAGCCCAGACTGATGCTGCTGGACGAACCCACAGCGTCTTTGGATAACAAAACAAAGATTCTGGTAAAAGATATGCTTATGCAGCTGAAAGAAAAGGGCACCAGCATGATCGGCATTTTCCATGACCTGGAATTCATGGATGGATTGTGTGATAAGGTATTCAATATTTCGGAGGGGACGTTCCAATGATGAAAGCAGATTTACATATGCATTCCCGTGTTTCTGACGGAAGTTATACCATTGGGGAACTGGCAGAGCTGGCAGCGAAAAATGGTCTGGATGTCATTGCGGTGACTGACCATGATACGCTTTCTCACGTTTCTCAGATTCCTAAGGGGCTGCCTGTGAAAGTGATTCCAGGCATTGAGATTTCCGCCTATGACTATACAGTGGATAAACGGGTGCATGTTCTGGGATATGGCATACAGGATGTGGAATTGGTTGAGGATTTTGTACATCCTCTTTTGAAAGCCAGACATGAAAATTCCATGAAGCAGATTGCCGTTTTGCAGGAACATGGTTATCATGTGGATTTGGATAAAATCTATCGTGCAGATGGCAAATATATTTATAAACAACATATCATGGAATACTTGGTACAGACAGGACAGGCACCGGATATGTTTGGTGAGTTTTATCAGCGCGTGTTCAAAAATAACGGTATCTGCCATTTTGATATCAAATATCTTGACCCTTACGAAGCTGTTCGGGTCATTACGGCGGCAGGAGGAAAAGCAGTCCTTGCCCACAGCGGGCAGCAGCAGAATTTTTGCCTGATTCCAAAACTGGTAGAAGCGGGTTTGAAAGGTCTGGAACTGAACCATCCTGCCAATAACGCAGAGGCCCGTGAAAAGATTCGCAGATATGCGGATGAGTACAGTCTGTTTTTGACAGGCGGCAGTGATTTTCATGGAGCATACGAAAAAGCAGCGCCGGATCTGGGAACATATCTGGCGGAAGAAAGCGGGGTAGAGGCTTTGTGCTGAAAGAATACGACAATATAGAAGATGACGTGGTGCTCATTGACACCGAGTTGGGGCGTTATACACAGGTGCAGGCCCATAGTGAACTGGAGGATGTGACCTTTGGGGATTATACCTATTGTGCGGGATATAACCAGATTTTTGCGGCGGATATTGGGAAATTCTGCTCCATCGCAAGTTTTGTACGCATCAATCCTGGCAATCATCCTACCTATACTCGTCCGGCACAGCATCATTTCACCTATCGTCGAAAACAGTTTGGTTTTGGAGAAGACGATGAGGCATTTTTCGCATGGCGGAAGGAATCCCGTGTACACATCGGGAATGATGTGTGGTTGGGACATGGCGTGACGGTTATGCCGGGGGTGACCATCGGTAATGGAGCGGTGGTTGGCAGTGGTGCCGTTGTGACCCACGATGTACCGCCTTATACCGTAGTAGCAGGTGTACCGGCAAAGAAAATCCGTATGCGCTTTTCCGATGATATTATTGCTGCATTGGAACGGATTCACTGGTGGGACTGGTCTCATGAGCAGATCAAAGGGCGCATGGCAGATTTTGAGGACTTAGAGTCATTCATCAGAAAATATGATGTTTCAGATTAAAAACAATCAGAAGTTGGAAAACTACGAAAGCAAGGGGTCTTTTGTGGTTTTCTTTTTTTATAGGTAAAAGGAAAGACGGCAATGGTGGACAGAATGGCAAAAGAGTGATACCATAAAAGAGTTGTTTGACAAAGACAAAGAAAGTAAGGAGGAACGAACAATGGGCGTTTTAGATGCTTTGGGAACAGACAAAGTATTTTATTATTTTGAGGAAATCACAAAAATCCCTCATGGCAGCGGCAACGAAGCTGCACTGGCACAGTATATCATGGACTTTGCCAAAGAAAGAGGACTGGAATGCCGCAGAGATGAAGCGGACAATGTGGTTATTAAGAAAGCTGCAACACCTGGCTATGAACAGGCTCCTGGCGTAATTTTCCAGGGACATATCGATATGGTATGTGAAAAACTGGGCAGTGTGGAACATGATTTCACAAAAGACCCTCTTCAGCTGGAAATTGATGGTGATATGATCCGCGCAAAAGGTACAACTCTGGGCGCTGATAACGGTATTGCTGTTGCATTCATGCTGGCAGTGCTGGACAGCACAACACTGGAACATCCTTTTGTGGAAGCTGTGTTCACCACAAATGAAGAAACAGGTATGGACGGCGCAAAAGCACTGGATGTTTCTGATCTGAAGGGTACTTATTTCATCAATATGGACTCTGAAGAAGAAGGCGAATTTCTGGTAAGCTGCTGCGGCGGCAGAAGAGTACAGGTAACACTGCCTGTGGAAAAAGAAGCTGTGAAAGCTGGCGAAGAAGCATACACACTGCAGATCAGAGGTCTGAAAGGCGGCCATTCCGGCGGCGACATCCATTTGCAGCGCGCAAGTGCAAACAAGCTCATGGGCAGACTGCTGGATGCTCTCCAGAGCAAAGCGGCATACTCTCTGGTGCGTGTAGACGGCGGTAAAATGGACAACGCTATCTGCAGAGAAGCAGACGCTGTTCTGACTATGACAGCAGACGCTGCGAAAGAAGCAGAAAAAATCGTTGCAGAACTGGAAAAAGAATTCAAACAGGAATATCACCGTGTAGAAACGGATATGATTATCACATGGGAAAAAGCAACTGAAGCAGTGACAGAAGTTATGACAGAAGCAACAAAAAGCCATGTGATCTCTATCCTGCTGCTGATCCCTTATGGTGTTGAAACCATGAGCATGGATATCGAAGGTCTGGTAGAAAGCTCCAGCAACATCGGTGTTGTATGCACAGATGAAAAAGGCGTTCACTTTGACAGTGCTGTCCGCAGCGCTGTTGCATCCAGAAAAGAAGTGCTTTGCAGAAAAATTGAAACCATTGCACAGCTGTGCGGCGTTGCCGTAGAAAGCAGCAACGACTACCCTGGCTGGGTATACAGCGATGATTCCAAACTGCTGGTGCTGCTGCAGGATGCTTACCGCAAAGCAACAGGCAGAGAACCCAAACTGACAGCCATCCACGCTGGTGTAGAATGTGGTCTGTTTGCGGAAAAAATGCCTTGGCTGGATATGGTATCTCTGGGCCCCGACATGTTTGACGTACACACACCGGAAGAACGTCTTTCCATTTCTTCCACCATGCGTACATGGGATTTCCTGAAAGAAGCACTGAAACAGATGAAATAAAAAATAAAGGCTGAAAGGGAGAATGACAATTGCGGCTGCCATGGAACAGAAAATATCTGGAAATCGGATTTCATGTGATTCTGACAGCAGGTGTTTTGGTATTGCTGGGAGCGGTTGTCTTTCACCTTTCCGCTGCGAAAAATGTCATATTGGAAACGGCGAGGCATGTCCTCGCCGTTTTTGCGCCTTTTTTTTGGTCTGTGGGCATTGCGGTAGTGCTGGAACCGCTGACAGCATTCTCGCAGAGAGTTTATGAAAAACAATTGAGTGATAAGCAGAAGATGCGGGTGAAAAATAGGCGGGTAGGTACAGGCATTACTTATTTGCTGGTATTTGGCGTCATTGCTGTGCTGCTCTATGGAATTGTCCATGGTTTGGGAACGGCAGATCTGGAAAGTCTGGCTGAGCAGGCAGGGGATTTTACCAGACAGGCAGGAGATTGGCTGGTGTTGTTCCAGTTGAAGCTGGCGGAATACGGGCTGCTGCAAAATGCTGAGGGCATTCTTACCACAGCTGTTACAGAAATCAGCACAGCCATAGAAAATGGTGTTCTGCGGGCAGCAAGCATCTTGCCGGAAGCAGGCGGTCAGATCCTCAACGCAGCCATTGGTTTTGCGGCAGCATTTTATTTTTTGTCGGAAAAAGAAAATGTACAGTTTTTTCTGAGACAGGTAGGCAATGTGTTTTTAGGACAGCGCAGAACGGGGAAAATTGCTGGATTTTTTACAGAAGTCTATCAGGTAGTCATAGGGTATTTGTGCGGGCAATTGCTGGATGCGGCTATTATGGGGGCGCTTTTTGCCGTTACGTTCTGGTTTATAGGGATTCCCTATGGTGTGATCATTGGCATCTTTTCCGGTTTTTCCAACCTCATTCCTTATTTTGGTGCGGCAGTGGCGTTTTTGCTGGCTGTGTTGTCCGGATTATTCAGCACAGATCCTATGCGGGCAGTGTATGCAGCCATTGTTATTTTGCTGTTGCAGCAGTTGGACAGTGCGGTCATTGTACCGCGTGTGGTTGGAAGCCGCGTGGAACTTCATCCAGTTTTGGTGTTATTATCATTGGCTGTTTTTGGTGGATTCTTTGGATTTTGGGGCCTTTTGTTCGCAGTGCCCCTGGGGGCGCTGCTGAAGAATTTCTTTTTCCGTTTGTACGAAGAAAAAGCCACAAAACAAAGGGAAATTTAATTTTTCTGTGCAAAAATCACTTTTCTTTATGATGTGCCTATGGTACAATATCTTGAGTCACGAAATAAAATAACCCGTAGATACGGGGTTGGATACAGAAAGGTGGAATAGATATGAAAGGTTTGGTTACAGAAACCAAAGGCAGATTTGTAACAGTTCATATCGTTCGTAAAGAAGCATGCGGCGAATGCCGCGCGTGCCTGAGCGGTATGATGGAAAATGATATGGACATCGAAGCCCAGAATCTCTGTGAAGCGGAAGTGGGCGACTGGGTAGAACTGGAATTGCAGGATAATGCATTCATGCATGCGGTTTTGATCATGTATGGCATTCCTTTTGTAGGTCTGGTTCTTGGTCTGGTGCTGGGCTACTTTGTGGTAGCACCTTTTGTGCCTATGATTAATGAAGGTTTGACTTCTTTCATTGTGGGGGCAATCTTTACAGCAGCATGTTACCTGTGGATTCACAGCCAGAACCATCGCTGGGAAAGCGGCAAATATCGTCCCATGGCAACCAAATTGGTGGCAGAGGATGAAGTGGAAGGCGCTTGCGGTGCCTGAGGCAAAAATTTTATAAGAAAATAAAAAAGAAGGTATGAAAAGTAACTTCTACTTAAGAAAACATACCAAATAAAATCTCAGTAAAAATAAGAAAGCTGGAATCCTCTGCATAATAAGGATTCCAGCTTTTTTTGTTTTCTTATGAAGATGCCCCAAGCATACCTTCTTTTTTGGTTTTATTTATGCGGCTGTTGGGATACGTTTTAAAATATGTAAGTGCTTCTGGATAAAGTTTACGATTCTGCCTACCAAAAGAGCGGAAATGATGGTTCCGATTCCTAAGCCGTTTAAATGGCGGAAGAACAGCAGGGAAAGGCAGGCGGCGGTCAAAATCAATGTGACATCGAAGATTACTTTTACACTGCCGAATTTTTTGCGGCTGACCTGTGCAATGGCTTTGACGATGCCTTCGCCGGGAACCACCAGTACATTGGGGGCAACTTCGACACAGATGCCCAATGCCAGAATGGCGCAGCCTGCCAGCAGGGAAAGTATTTGACTTGCAAAGTGGACGGGTGTGAAACTTCCCAGCAGTGTCATGCTCACATCAATGAAACTGCTGAAAATCATGTTTACTACAATTTGCAAATACTGATAAGGACGGAACTGTCTGCGGAGCAAAACCACTTCTCCTAAAATGAAAAGCATGTTCAGCAGAAATGTGAATCCACCAAAAGAAAGTGGAAATCGAAAGCTCAGGACATAGGGCACACTGGAAATGGGAGAAGTGCCCAGACTGGCTTTGGTGATGAAGGCAATACCGAAAGAATTGATGAGTATGCCTAAAATAAACCAGATATAGCGGAAAAAGAGTTTTTTCATATTGTCGCCTCCAGGGTTTCTAAATTCAGCAGGATTTTTCGAAATGTTTCCAGAAATTGCTTTTGTTCTTCCGGCGGAATATCCTGCCATGCGATTTTATCAACGAGAGCGCAGACTTTTCGCACCTCTAAGGCTTTTTCCTTTCCTTTTTCTGTGAGGGAAAGGCGGTAATTGCGCCGATCTGATGGGTCAAGGGTTTTTGTGAGGTAGTTTTGCTGCTCCATGCGGGCAACCAGACTGGTGACAGTGGACTTGTCCAGAACACATCCCAGAGAAATTTCTTTTTGGGTGCAGTCAGGATGTTCCCAGAGAAATTCCAGTATTTTGGGCTGACCGGGCAGCAAGTCTCCTTTGGCTGTCTGACGCACAATGGCCTTATTGGAACGGTTGAATGCAAGAAGCAGTAAATAATGTAAATCACCGTAATTCATGAAAACACTTCCTTCTTAATTAGTTGGAAATCAAACTAAAGAAGTATAGAACTTCATGTCTTTTTTGTCAATAGAAGGGGGACAAAACCTGATTTTCTTCATATCATAGGACAGGAGGAAAAATGAGGTGAATCATTCATGAAAGAAAAAACAATAGCATATTGCAGAGCAGGCGAAAATTGCTCTTTAGCATTGTTGCGGGCAGCATCTGATCAATATGGCTTTCCTTTGTCAAAAGAACTAATTGACAGCTGTGGTGCTGTTTGCAGCGGTTTCGGCATCGGAGGTATATGCAGCGCGTTGGTAGCGGCTATCTTGGTGTTGGGGATTCTTTTTGATCCGGAAGAAGCCAAAAAGAAGCGTCTGTTTTTCCTGCTGGCTTTTCGGGAGAAGTTTGGCGCTATGGATTGCCCGACCCTTTCGGCAGGCAAGCTGGACTGCACAGAATTGATGGGGGAGATTGGCGCATTGCTGGAAGAAACCATTGGCGGAGAGGATATTTTGAAAAAAAGCCTGTAAAGGTGGATGTTTTTTGGAAAAACCCTTGCACTTAGGCGCTGGCTGTGGTATTCTTCTGCGTGATTAATCGTTTTATAAGGAAGAAAGAGGTTGGGAGAATTACTATGAAAGCAAGAAAAATCTATTGGGCATTTCTGCTGGTGTTTTTGATCGCTGCTATCTGGTTGCAGACAACAGGTGCCTTGGGTGAGGCATTCTGGGGACTTTACGGCATCATCATCGCTGGTTTTTTTGTGGGTGGTGTATTTGTCAACAGACGGTATCTGCAGGATCTGGAAAAAGAAGTCAAAGAGATGAATCCTTTGCTGGAGCAGGAACCTGATAAATATATCGATGTCATGGAAAAGGCACTGCAAGGCCAGAGAAGCCGTGCCATGCAGGCAATGCTGCTGACACAGATCGGCAAAGGCTATATGGCAAAAGGCGACTATGAAACAGCGAAAAATCGCCTTCTGACAGTACCGCCGAAAGGACTGAACCCTGTTATGGCCCAGGAGTACTATATTATGCTTGGTCTGACACTGTTCCATCTGGACAAAGACGAAGCGGCAAGAAAACTGCTGGTTTTGAAAGCAACTGATTTTGACAGAGCAAGACAGAATCCGGAGTTTGCGCATTATTACCATATTTTGCAAGTCCTTGCCATGGTCTCCGAAGCCAATCGTACAGGTGCCAGAAAATATCTGGCAGAGCATCCGGAGCTGGAAGAAAGAGAAGACTGCAAGAAAGAAATGAAATTTATCCATCAAAAATTGTAATTTCATTGTCAGAAAGAAAGCCTCACAGACTGAAAAAACAGTCTGCGGGGCTTTTTTAATGAAAAAACAGGTGAAAAAATGACTTTTTGGCATGTCCGAAAATTCTGCCGCATAAGCATGTAAAGGAAAGGAAAAGTCAGCTCGTATTTGTATTAATGTTGCAACATAAGGGGGAGGAACTCATGTAGATTGCACAAAGACATTTTGCATAAAGTATGGTATAATGTCTCCATGTGACAGAAAAATGATTTGCACTGCCAAAAGGCAGAGAGCAAAAATCAGATATACATGAGGTGTGAAAATGGAATATGTTTTTGGCATTGATGTAGGCGGTACCACTGTGAAAATCGGCCTGTTTACCACAGATGGCACATTGGTGGATAAGTGGGAAATCCCTACCAACACATCAAACGGCGGCAAAGCCATTCTGCCGGATGTTGCTGCAAGTCTGGAAGAAAAAATGAAAGAACGGGGCATTGACAAGGCATCTGTGAAAGGCGCTGGCATTGGTGTTCCCGGGCCAGTCACAGACGATGGTGTGGTAAACCATTGTGTGAATTTGGGCTGGGGAATTATGCATGTGACAGAAGAACTGAAAGCTCTGACAGGATTTGAAGTAAAAGCAGGAAACGACGCCAATGTGGCAGCCCTTGGAGAAGTATGGAAAGGCGGCGGCAGAGGATATGACAATGTGTTGATGATTACCATTGGCACGGGTATCGGCGGCGGCCTGATTCTCAATGGCAAGATTCATGGCGGTGTCACCGGCAGTGCGGCAGAAGTGGGACATATCTGCGTCAATCCGCTGGAAACAGAACCTTGCAACTGCGGAAACTGCGGCTGTCTGGAACAGTATACTTCCGCAACAGGCATTCTGCGCATGGCACAGAAAAAACTGGCGGAAACAGATGCACCTTCCATTCTGCGCGGCAAAGCTGATCTGACCACAAAAGATGTCATTGATGCTGCAAAAGAAGGGGATACACTGGCAATGGAAGTGTTTGACTTTATGGCAAAGACCATGGGTATGGCACTGGCTGGATGTTGCGCACTGGCAGATATGGAATTGATCCTCATCGGCGGCGGTGTGGCAAAAGCGGGGAATTTTTTGACAGATCCCATCGAGCAGTATTTCCGTACATTTGCTTTCCACACTCAAAAGAATACAAAATTCAAACTGGCTGAACTGGGAAATGATGCCGGCATTTATGGTGCGGCAAGAATGATGATACATGACTGATATTTTTAAGGAGAGAAGGATATGGAAATCAAAAAACGTCTTTTCGGACAGACAAAGACAGGGGAAGCGGTTTTCGCCTTTACCCTGAAAAACAGTGTGGGGACAGAAGCCACGATCCTCACATACGGCGCGGCAGTACAGTCCCTGAAATTCGCAGGAACAGATGTGGTGTTGGGTTATGACACCATGCCGGATTATGAAGCCCAGGATAAATTTATGGGTGCAGTAGCAGGCAGATTCGCAAACCGTATCGGCAAAGGTCGTTTCGTCCTCAATGGTGTGGAATACGAATTGCACTGTAATGACGGTGCAAACCATCTTCATGGCGGCAAAGAAGGCTTTGACAAAAAAGTCTGGACAGCAGATGTGGAGGACGATGCCCTTTGCATGCGTTACACCAGCCCCAATGGAGAAGAAGGCTATCCCGGCACCCTTTGCACAGAAGTACGGTATCATCTGGATGATGAAAATCGTTTCTGTGTGGAATATCAGGCAGTCTGCGATACAGATACGGTGCTGAATCTGACAAACCACAGCTATTTCAATCTGAACGGTCATGACGCAGGTACGCTTGAACAGCAGAAAGTACAGATCTTTGCGGATTTCTATACAGAAAACAGCAATGAATGCCTGCCTACCGGTGTGATTGCCGCTGTGGAAGGCACACCCATGGACTTCAGAGAACCCCATGAAATCATGGAACGCATTGATGCGGACTTTGTACAGCTGAAAAACGGCAGTGGCTATGACCATAACTGGATTCCCAATGGCTATCAGAAAGATATGGTGCGCAAATGTGCCGAAGCTGTTGGGGAAGAAACAGGCATCCGTATGGCGGTATATTCCGATCAGCCTGGTGTACAGTTCTACTCCGGAAACTTCCTGGATAGCATTGTGAAAGGGAAAAATGGCGCTGTTTATGGGCGCCGCAGTGGATTCTGCTTTGAAACACAGGGATTCCCCAACGCAACAGCTTATGGCCATTTCCCTTCTGCAGTACTGCGTCAGGGGGAATGGTTCCGCAGTCAGACCATTTTCGCTTTTTCCAAAGATTGATCTGAAAGGCATTACATATACCGTTTGATGGGAAATCAAGAAAAGGCTTTGCATTTCCAGTGAGATGCAGAGCCTTTTTATGATGAGAGAAAAAGGAGGATTGCCATGAAACGCTGGCAATTGAAACGTACAAAAGTAGATATTGGTGCCATGGCGGCAGATATGGGTATCCAGCAGGCAACGGCGGCAGTTCTTGCCAATCGGAAACTGCTTTCCCGGAAACAGACCCATGATTTTCTGTATCCCGATATCTCCAGTTTGCACAATGGGCTGGAAATGCAGGATATGGAAAAAGGCTTGGATTTGATTACCATGGATATCAAAAAAGGAAAAAAGATTGCCGTTTATGGGGACTATGACGTGGATGGGGTCATGAGCACCACCATATTGAGCCGTACCATTGAGAGATGTGGCGGTGAAGTGACTTATTATGTGCCTCATCGACAGCAGGAAGGATACGGGCTGAACAATAAAGCAGTGGAACAGCTGGCAGCGGAAGGTGTAGGCGTGCTTTTTACCTGTGATAACGGCATTGCGGCCATGGGAGAAGTGGCACTGGCGAAGGAACTTGGCATGGAAGTGGTCATACTGGATCACCACGAACCTGCTTTTACAGAGGGAAAAGAAGGTGCATGGCGGGATATTCTGCCCAGCGGGGACGCTGTTATCGACCCAAAACGACGGGATTGCGCGTATCCTTTTCCTTTTTTATGTGCTGCTGGAATTTCTTATAAATTCGCCCTGCTGCTGTTGGGACGGTTTGGCTACGGCGGCGACCCTTTGGAAAAGGAATTGCTTTGCTTTGCAGCAGTGGCAACGGTCTGCGATATTGTAGATCTGCTGGATGAAAACCGTACCATTGTAAAGCTGGGATTGCAGGAAATACAGCATACCACCAATGTGGGACTTCGTGTATTATTGGAAGAAACAGGTTTGGCAGATAAACAGGTCACAGAATACCATTTGGGATTTGTGGTAGGGCCGTGTATCAATGCAACAGGACGTCTGGAAAGCGGCAGAATTGCTGTGGAGCTGTTTCGGGAAACAGATGCGGACAAAGCCCGTGCCATTGCCCGTCATTTGATGCAGCTAAATGAAGAACGAAAAGAAATGACCACACAGGCGGTGGAACGGCTGACGGAGCAGTTGGAACAGCAGGAAACACCCATGGAAAAAGTACTGGTGCTTTATGACGGAGAAATCCACGAAAGTATTGCAGGCATTGTGGCAGGACGTATCAAGGACAAGTATTATCATCCCACCATCCTCATCACAAAAGCGGAAGAAGGCGCAAAAGGTTCTGCCCGCAGCATTGAAGGCTATCACATTTTTGAAGCCCTTTATAACTGCCGGGAATTGTTCACACGCTTTGGTGGACACGCCATGGCCGCAGGGCTTTCACTGCCTCATGAAAATATCCCTATCTTGCGGCAGCGGCTCAATGAGGATTGCAGTCTGACAGAACAGGATATGACGCCGGTACTGCGTATTGAAAAGATACTGGACTTTTCTCAGGTTCACATGAAGTTGGCGGAAGAGCTGAAAGGACTGGCGCCTTTCGGGAAGGAAAATCCCTCTCCGCTTTTTGCCACACAGCATGTATGGGTGGAACGGATTCGGCTGGTTGGGAAAAATAAGGATATGATGCAGCTGACTCTGCGGGAAGACGCTTCTCGTATGGTATTGTCTGCCGTGGATTTCAATGGACTGGAAAATCTGCGGGGGATTCTAAAAGAATTGTATCCGGCTGAGGATTGTGATAAAATAATACAGTATGGGAAGCTTCCCATGGCATTAGACTTTGTGTATAGCATCGACATCAATTCCTATAATGGCAGGCAGTCGATACAGCTTGTGATTCGGGATTTCCGGGTGTCGAAATAGGAGGACGAAAACCATGGATTTGAAAGAGAAGATCAGATCAATTGAAAATTTCCCCGAAGAAGGCGTTATTTTTCGGGACATTACAACACTGCTGAAAGAAGGGGATGCCCTGCGGGAAGCCATTGACCAGATTCAGACAAATCTGGACGGCGTGGATTTTGACCTGATTTTGGGGCCGGAATCCCGTGGCTTTATTTTCGGGATGCCTTTGGCTTATAATCTGAAAAAAGGCTTTGTGCCTGTGCGGAAAAAAGGCAAACTGCCCGCGGAAGTCATCAGCAAGGAATATGCGCTGGAATATGGCACAGCTGTCATTGAAGTGCATAAAGACGCTATCCAGCCAGGGCAGAAGGTTGTTATTGTGGATGACCTGCTGGCAACAGGCGGCACTGCAAAAGCCATCATCGAGATGGTAGAAAGCGTTGGCGCGGAAGTGGTTGGCCTGACATTCCTGATCGAGCTGGATTTCCTTCATGGCAGAGATGTTCTGGAAGGTTACAACATCAGTTCCGTACTGCATTATTGATTACAGAAGATAAAGACGATACCTTTGCTGTTTTGACGGTGAAGGTATCTTTTCCTTTGAAAGGAGAGAGAATATGTATAGCCAGTTTTTTATACTGTTTGCCATGATTGTGGTGGGGTATTATGGATACCGAAAAGGATGGCTTACACGAGAAGTTAATAAGGGAATGGGCGGATTGGTTATGCAGGCGACAATCCCTGCCATGCTGGTGACCACCATTGCCAATATCCAGATTACCCATGACATTCTTCTGGGATTTTTTCTCATGATGGCAGCCCAGGCTGCGGCAATGATGATATTTGGTTTTCTGATGCGTCTTTATGGAAAGGCAAGGAAGCTGGATGGACGTCTGCTGGACATGCTGGACATTACCACCGGTTCCCTGAATAATGGATTTATCGGTCTGCCTGTGGCGACAATCTTTTTTGGAGATGTGGGCGTTATGTATATGTCCGCCGGCGTTTTAGGATTGAACCTGTATCTGTGGAGCTACGGGGTATATGTTCTTGGCGGTAAGCAGGGTGGCAGCGGCGCGCAGATGGGCAAAACGTTCCTCAAAGGCGCTGTAAACCCCAACTGTATTGCTATTTTCCTTGGTCTGGCACTGACATTAAGCAATACGGTGCATCTAGTGCCTCAGGCGCTTCTGGACTTTTTGACACGGTTAGGGGATCTGTCTACACCACTTTCCCTTATTTACATAGGCGCACTGGCTGGCAGCAGCGGCATTAAGCAGTTGTTTCATGAAAAAGACGCACTGGAGATCAGTATTGTGAAAATGCTTGCCATGCCATTTCTGGCTTGGGCAGTTATGCTGATTGTTCCGGCGGGAGATATGGCGAAATCTATTTTTCTGGTGACAGCGGCATTGCCATCGGCGGTTGTTGTGCCTATGATGGTAGAAAAGTATGGATATGGCGAAAAAATGTCCTCGGATATCGTACTCTTGACCACGCTGATTTCCGTTTTGGAACTGCCTGCCTGCGTATGGCTGACACACTTTCTGTATTAAGAAAAAAGCAGCAAAAAGTATAAAAAAGTGCTTGCAAAACGCCCGGAGGCGTGGTATAATCTTTCATGTTGATTACGGACGGTCCAATGGCGCATCAAGAGGATGGCGGTAAGAACGTCTTTGGGGAAAGGAGGAAACAAAATGGATATCATCAGAGAACTGGAACAGGAACAGCTGAAAAGCGAAGTAACTCCTTTTAACGTAGGTGATACAATTCGTGTATATGCGAAAGTAGTCGAAGGCTCTAGAGAAAGACTGCAGATGTTCGAAGGCGTTGTTATCAAAAGACAGGGCGGCGGCATCAGAGAAACTTTCACAGTAAGACGTATTGCATCCGGCGTTGGCGTGGAAAGAACATGGCCTTTGCATTCTCCTAGAATCGATCGTATCGAAGTAGTAAGACGCGGTATCGTTAGACGTGCGAAACTCTTCTACCTGAGAGATAAGGTTGGTAAAGCAGCAAAGGTAAAAGAAGTATTGAGATAAGAAAAATAGGCCTTGGTGAGTTTCTCATCAAGGCTTTTTTCGTGAAAGGCAAATTTGATTTTGCATTTGACGAAAAAAGGGGTAAGATGGTATATTGATAAGCAGAGGGAAGTGGAAAGGAGGCGCAGGGGCAATGTCCAGAAAAAAGACAGAAAAGGACAAGAAAGTATGGATTTCAACTTTGATACAGATGGTGGCAATTGTTGTCATTGTTTTGCTTTTGCGCACCTTTGTCATTGGAACCATCTATGTGAAGGGTTCATCCATGGAGCCAAACTTCCACCATGGAGATTTTTTGGTGATTAATAAACTGGAAACGCGAGTGGCTTCTCCTCAAGTGGACGATATTGTCATTTGCAAACTGGATAATGTGGAATATCAGGAAAATATCATCAAGCGCGTCATTGGTCTGCCCGGAGATGAAATTGATCTGCGGGATAATGGCAGCGGCATTTATCATTTATACATAAATGGCGTATTGGTGGAGGAACCTTATATTGCGGAGCCTATGCAGGACAAAGGCGATATCACCTATCCGTTTATCGTGCCTAAGGGCTGTTATTTTGTCATGGGTGATAATCGAAATGCCAGCACAGACAGCCGCAGACAATCCATTGGTGCCATAGAAAAAGAGGATATCATGGGCAGGGTGGTACTGCGTCTGTATCCTTTCAGTGATATTGGTATGGTGAAATAAGGAGGAATTTTATGCATATACAGTGGTATCCGGGGCATATGACAAAAACCCGCCGTATGATGGAGGAAACCATTTCTCTGGTGGATATTGTCATTGAACTGGTAGACGCCAGAATTCCATACAGCAGTAAAAATCCGGATTTGGATGAACTTGCGAAAAACAAACACCGCATTTTGCTGATGAATAAAAGCGATTTGGCAGATCCTGCGGCAACGGAAATCTGGACAAAATATTTTGAAGAAAAAGGGTTTCATGTTATTGAAATGAATGCCATCAAAGGCACAGGTATGGCGGATGTGACAAACGCTGCTCGTGCACTGATGAAAGATAAAATCGAGAAACTTCGCGCCAGAGGCCGTATCAATGTGCCTATCCGCGCTATGATTGCCGGTATTCCAAATGTAGGGAAATCCACTTTCATCAATAAATATGTGGGGAAAACCACAGCCAAAACAGGGGATAAACCCGGTGTGACCCGCGGCAAACAGTGGATAAAGCTGAAAAAAGACTTTGAACTTCTGGATACACCCGGGATTTTGTGGCCCAAATTTGAAGATCAGCAGGTAGGTCTGAAACTGGCATTTACCGGTGCCATCAATGATGATATTCTGGATTCCCAGACACTGGCAACAGCGTTCATCAATCACATGATGGTGGTAAATCCCGATTGTATCCGCAAACGGTATAACATTGAATTTGATACCATTGCGGAACCCCATGATGTATTGCGTCAGATTGCCGAAGCCAGAGGCTTTAAGCTCAAAGGGGATGAACCGGATCTGGAACGTGCTTCCAAGATCCTGATGGATGAATACCGCGGCGGTAAGTTAGGTCGCCTGACACTGGAACTGCCAGAGGACATCAATGATATGCTGGCGGAAAAAGAAGCCAGAGAAAAAGAAAAAGCCCAGACGGATAAAGCCAGAAAGGCAGAATACAAAAAAAGAAAGAAATAAAAAACAAAAAGGGTTTGCTGTTTTGTGACAGCAAGCCCTTATTTTTGGGTGCTTTAGCTTAACAAAACCCCTGGTTCTACTAGGGGTAAATAGAATACTTTAGTATATAAAACCTCCTGATTATAATTTTAGAATGAAGGTTTGGCGACCGCATTACTAAAACAAATCAGGAGGTTTTTGACATGAAAAATGAAATAAAAAATACAGCACATTCTAAATACAGATGCCAATATCATATCGTATTTGCACCGAAATATAGAAGAAAAGTGATATACAAAGAATTAAGAGCAGATATAGGACAAATCATCAGAAAATTGTGCGAAGAAAAGAAAGTTGAGATTCTTGAAGCACAAACCTGCCCAGACCATATCCATATGTTAGTAAGTATACCACCATATTTGAGTGTAGCACAGTTTATAGGGTTTCTCAAGAGCAAGAGTGCCCTGATGATATTTGATCGACATGCAAATCTAAAATATAGATATGGGAGAAGAAATTTCTGGGCGAGAGGATATTTTGTTGACACAGTAGGGAGAAATGAAAAGGTGATAAAAGAGTACATAAAAAATCAGCTGGAAGAAGATTATATGGCAGATCGGATTTCATTAAAAGAGTATACAGACCCGTTTACGGGTAATAGAGGAGAATAAGGCAAAAAAAGACAGCCACTTTTAGTGGCTGCCTGTAATTGTAATGCGATGCCAAATCTTCAATATTCCCTTTCAGGGAATCAGCACGTAATACCCCTTCTAGGGGTTGTTCAAACCACTAGTTAACTAGTGGTTTTGATTATGTACGTTTTCTTTTCAGCAATTGCAGGGTATCTTCATTCAAACAGCCCAATGCTCCTAGAAAGACCAGATACAGTATGCCCATACCCAACAGTGTTCCGCAGAATAACACAGGAGATGGGGTACTGGTTTGAATAATTAGGCGAATGATAAGTGCCGCAGCGATGCCTGCGAGGATGGGGCGGCCAAAACAGTCAAAGAGGGATGGTGATACACCTGTGCGCTTTTTCAGTTTCCGCAAAGAAAGAATGGTGGCTGCTAAAAGGCTGCAAAACCATCCGGTACAAAAGGCACTTAATCCCCAGATAGGAATGCCGAACCATACAAAGGCAATAGTGATGAGAGAAGAAAGAATGTGGCTCCAGAATAGGAAAAAATGCTCTCCCAAACCATTCAAAAGACCGTTGATGGTGGTTTGACCGTATAAAAGGGGACAGAGAAATGCCAGTGGAAACAATAACTGACCTAAGTTGCTTCTGCCGTACACCACATAACAGATTTCCTGAGGAAAAACAGCAAATAGACAGGCGGAACCTGCACCTAATATAGATGTCAGCAAAAGGGAAGCGGAAACGGTACGGCGGATACGGTTGTTCTGGCTGACAGCGCATGCCTCCGAAATCTCAGGCACCAGTGAAACGGAAAATGCCATGAGAAAAGCGGAAGGCAGCATGAGTAAAGGCAATACCATCCCTGTCAGTTCGCCGTAGGAAGCCAGTGCTTCTTGAGAACTGCTTCCGAATAATGCCAAACGCTGGGGAATGAGGATATTTTCCAATGTGGAGAGCAGGGAGCCGGTAATGCGGATAGCTCCCAATGGAACTGCCATGGATAATATCAGGGAAAAACAAGCGCCGGAAGAAATGGCAGGTTTGCGTATGAATTTCCAACGGCGTTTTTTGTGCAGATAATGAAAGAAGGTATAGCAGAAAGCGCCGGCTTCCCCCAGTACGATGCCCCAGACGGCAGCAAAGCAAGCGTATTCCAATCCTCTCGGTACAAAAATGCCTGCCAGCAGGTAAATAGCGCCAATGCGAAGCAATTGTTCCAGAATTTGTGAAAATGCGGGAACGGTCATTTGCTGAAGTCCTTGGAAAAATCCCCGCAGGCAGGAGCCAACAGACATGAAAGGAATGGCAAACGCCAGCAGCCGCAGGGAGAGTGCAGTTCTGGGTTCCTGTAAAATATGCAGGGCGATCCAGTCAGCTCCCCAAAAGAGAACACAGCTGAGAAGAATGCTCAAAAGAAGGCATAAGGAAGCAGATTGTTTGACAATCCTGCCGATAGATCCGTTTTCTCCGCGGGCATGCTCACGGGCAGTCAGGCGGGAAACGGTTATGGTAAATCCACCAGCGGTGATGCTCCAAGCCAGAGTATATAAGGGCAGAATCAATTGATACAGCCCCATGCCCTCTGCGCCGATATAGTTTGACATGAAGATTCGATAAAAAAATCCCATGCATTTTGTCAGAATATTCGCGCCGGCAAGTATGGCTGTTCCTACCAGCAGTTGTTTGCGTCCCATAAGTTCCTCCGAAAAAAGGCTTTTTATATTTTATAGGAAAAACATAAAAATATGAATGTATTTTCTTTGTGTACATTTGTAATAAATAGTGAAATAAATTTCACTCAGACAAAAAAAGTTAATCAATAATATTGACAAAATCTGTATTTTTTTATATACTATCTATAAGAAAATCATAGGGAAGCCAGTTGATGCAGAGGGGAGACTTCGGGACGTTCGAAACCGATGAAGCAATCCGCAGCCGCCGACTGTGGAGAATCTTTCAGGTAAATAGACCCTTTGTGGATGGAGCTCTGGAAAGTATTTCATTTATGATGAAATCGCCGTAGAAGTAAAACTTTCAGGCAAAGATACAGAGAGGATATGCAGGCAAACATGGTGCAGTGTGCCTACATATCCTCTTTTCTTGTCCGGAGCGGTGTTTTTCGAAAAAATATGAAGGAGGATGATTTATGGAAAATAACAAACAGGAACTGAAAAAGAATTTAGGTATTTCAACTGCTATGGCGACAGTAGTCGGATGCGTAATTGGTTCTGGGGTATTTCTGAAGCCACAGGCGATCTATACAGCCACAGGCGGCGTACCAGGCCTGGGGATGATTGCATGGCTGATCACTGGTCTTGTATGTATTGCGGCGGCAATGACTTTTGCAGAAGTGGCGATTATGATCCCAAAAACAGGTGGTATGGTGGCTTATCTGGAAGAAGCTTTTGGCAGAAAGGTTGGTTTCCTGGCTGGTTGGATGCAGACCATTCTGTTCTATCCTGCTATGATCGCAGCCCTTTCAGTAGCATTTGCCCAGCAGGCAGCATTGTTCGTAGGGGATGGTTTGATCCTGCCAGTAGCAATTGTAGCAATTATTATCGTTATCATTTTGAATGGTCTGGGCTCCGCAGTAGGCGGCGGTGCACAGGTAGTATTTACCGTTTGTAAACTGATTCCTTTGATTCTGCTGATGGTATTTGGCTTCATCAAAGGTTCCGGCGACAATCCGATTTTCAGCCCCATGATCGGCCCCGATCTGAACCCCGCTGTTGTTCTGGGTCAGCTGATGATCGCTGTACTGTTCGCATTTGAAGGCTGGACAAACGTAGGTGCCATTGCAGGGGAAATGAAAAACCCCGGCAAAGACCTGCCCGTAGCAATCGTTGGTGGTGTATCCATCATCATGGCTGTTTACTTTGTTATCAACCTGGCATATCTGTGGGTACTGCCTGCGGAAGAAATGATGAATATCGCAGTGCCTGCATCCGCAGTAGCGATTGCTGTATTCGGTGATTTCGGCGGCAAGATCATTTCCGTTGGTATCATGATCTCCGTATTGGGCGCAGCGAACGGCTTCGTTCTGTCCGGTTCTCGTGTATGCTACTCCCTGGCAGCAGAAGGCACACTGCCCGGCAGCAAATCTCTGGCAAAACTGAGCAAAACACAGGTACCTTTTAACGCAATCCTGCTGGTAAGTATTCTGGGCGCTCTGTATGCTGTCAGCGGTCAGTTCAACATGCTGACAAACCTGGCTGTATTCTCTTGCTGGATTTTCTATACACTGACATTTATGGCAGTTATCCGTCTGCGTAAGACACAGCCTGATACAGTTAGAACATATAAAGTTCCTCTGTATCCTGTAATCCCTGCTATTGCCATCATCAGCGGTCTGTATGTAATCGTGAACCAGCTGTTCATGTCCGGTATCCAGACAACAATCCTTTCCGCAATCAGTATTGTGGTAACATTGGTTGGTATTCCTGTATATGCGGCAACAACAAAAGGCAAAAGTGCATCATAAAAAATAACAAAAAACTGCAAATTTTTGTATTCGTTAAAATTCCCTCTAAAACAGATACTCGTAAAGAGTATCTGTTTTTTATTTATATTTCATATGGCCTGAAACATTTTATAACCAATTTTGTTTAAAAATGACAATGTGCACAGTACGGTAAAAATAGAACAAGGATATGCATTTTAGAACAGATAGAAAGAAGGAGAAGAAAAGTCTCTGAAAAGGTAAAAAAATCAAGAAAAAATGAAAACTTGTCATACAACAAAGAGAAAAAATGGAAATCTCGGTTCTGCTTGAAAAATAGGCAAAACGGGCACTTTTTACACCGTTTTTGTACTGTTTCAAGTATTCGGAAATTGTATAAAATGCATATAATTATATTTGTTTTTGGAAAATAATATACAGTTTATATAATAAAAAGATGGATGTTAAGAAAATGTTAGAAAATAAACCGTCATATAGCACTATGTCACTTGACATTTTCACATATGTAAATCATAATATAGACATTGGAACACAATACATGGACACTGGCTTTTTGGCGAATGAAAAGGCCGGTGTTTCGAGCAATGTTTTATAGTTTTTGCAGCTTTTGCGGAGGGATGATGGAATGTACCTGATTTTGCTTATATTGTGGTTTATATTCAGTGGTAAGGTAACACTGGAGATTTTTTTGTTCGGCCTTGTGATTTGCGGCTGGCTGTACTGGTTTATGACCAAACATATGGATTACAGCATTCAGAAAGACTTGAAGCTGATCACAAAAATTCCTGGCTACATCAAATATGGCATCATTCTGGTTTGGGAAGTGATCAAGTCCAATCTGGCTGTCATCCGCATCATTCTTTCTCCCGGGCTGGAAGCTGATCCGGCGTTTTATACGTTTGAAACGGATCTGAAAACAGAAGTGGCAAGGGTAACACTGGCTAACTGCATTACACTGACACCAGGTACCTATACAGTTGCGCTGGAGGATAACAAATATACCATTCATGCCCTGGATAAATCCTTTACAGAAGGCATCGAAGAATCGGTATTTGTCAAGCAGCTGAGAAAGTTGGAGGAATAAGCCATGAGTGTACTATTGGACAGAATTATGGAAGGCAGCATGGTGCTGCTGATTATCGGTATTTTTCTTGCTTTTGCCAGAGCGGTACGCGGCCCCAGATTTACTGACCGTATCGTTGCCATCAATATGATCGGCACCATGACAACAGCAATCATTTGTATTTTATCGGAATATCTGAAAGAATCCATGTTGGTGGATGTGGCATTGGTTTATACGCTGCTGAGCTTCTTGGCAGTGGTGATCATCTGCCATGTGGTTACACTGCACCACAAGGGTCGTGAATTGTATCTGAAACGGAAAGAACAGGAGGCGGAAAAGCAATGAGAGAGATCATAGCGGGTATTTTCATTTGCATGGGCACCATTGTATTTGCCCTGTCACTGCTGGGGATCTATCGCCTGAAATATGTGATGAACCGTATGCATGCGGCGGCAATGGGTGACACCATGGGGCTGGGTCTTGTGGTCATCGGGCTCATTATTTTAGGGCATGATGTGTTCCACATTGCGAAATATATTCTGGTGATCCTGTTTTTCTGGATGTCCAGTCCCATTGCTTCTCATATGATCGGGAAGGTGGAAATGCTGACGAATAAGGACTACGACGAAAGGGTGCATGGCAAATGAGTATGGAAGTCAGTACAATCATACAAATGCTGCTGGTGGTATTTTTGATTGCCAGCGCCATTGGGGTATCGGTTACAAGAAATTTGTTTATTGCGGTAATTGTCTTTATGGGGTACAGCTCCATTATGGCAATTATCTGGGTATTTTTACAATCGCCTGACCTTGCCATTACAGAAGCGGCAGTTGGTGCAGGCGTAGACAGCGTATTGTTCTTCCTCACGCTGAAAAAAGTACATGCACTGAAAGGTACAAGAGAGGGTTAATATGAAAGAAGAAAAATCGTTCTGGCGAAAACTGAATGCTTGGATCAACGGAGAGGAAGCCCTGATTCATGCCGATGAATACATCGCCAGAAGGGAACAGCCGAAAAAACGGCAATGGCTGAAACGTCCCAACATGCAGGAAATCAAGTCCAATAAAGGGCTGTACTGGTTTTTGTGTGTATTGATCTCCATTGTGTTCATCACCATCATGCTGCTGGTAGTATCCAATCTGCCAACATTTGGCGATCCCATGGACCCTGCCAACAATGAGGTCATGGAACGCTATCTGGAAAAAGGCATTGAAGAAACAGGGGCTATCAACTTCGTAGCAGGTATGATTCTGGACTATCGTGCATTCGATACCTTTGGGGAATCTAACGTATTGTTCCTGGCTGTCATCTGTGTACTGATGCTGCTGAAACGCGATAAGAAAAACATCAGTAAAGCAGAGGATAAGGAAATTGCGGAAGACGAAATGCTGGATGCGGCAGACCACAAATCCATTTTGAAGGTCGGCGCTAAGTATCTTTCTCCATTGATTATCCTTTACGGCATTTACGTTATCCTCAACGGGCATCTTTCTCCCGGCGGCGGTTTCTCCGGCGGTTCCATCATTGGTGCAGGCCTGATTCTGTACGCGGCAGCCAACGGTCACAAAAAAATGCAGACATTCTTTACGTTCAAGACATTTACAGGCATCAGTGTTGCCTGTCTGCTGACCTACTGCGCATGCAAGAGTTATTCCTTCTTCACAGGGGCAAACCATGTGGGATACGCTATTCCTAAGGGGACACCGGGAAATATTCTCAGTGCCGGATTTATCCTGCCTCTGAATATCTGTGTTGGATTGATTGTTGCCGCTACCATGTACGGATTTTACGCACTGTTTACAAAAGGGGATATCTGATATGAGTCATTTGCTGATTAACTATTATGAAGCGGCTTCGGTAATCCTGTTTGGCATTGGATTTATGAATCTGCTTCTGCAAAATAACTTGATTAAAAAATTCATAGGTTTGAACATCATGGATACGGCAGTATATCTGTTCCTGGCAGCAAAAGGCTATATCACAGGCAGAGCTGCTCCCATTTTGTCAAACGGCATCATTGATGCGGATTATTATATCAATCCGGTACCAGCGGGTCTGGTGCTGACAGGCATCGTCGTTTCTGTCAGCATTACAGCTTTTTCTCTGGCGCTGGTACAACGGCTGTATAAACATTACGGCACATTGAATATGGACGAAATCATGCGGTTGTCCAGAGAAAGGGAGGGTGAATGATGGAGCATGTGAATTGGATACATAACATTCCCTTCTTCAGCATTTTTCTGGCAATGTTCTGCGGCATCATTACACCGCTGATTAAGAACGGAAAGACTGCCCATAAGGTGCATGCACTGATGGTGCTCATTGTTGCAATTATGTCGGCAATTCTGCTGGTAAATGTGACAACCACAGGGGAATCCTTCACATTCATGATGGGGCATTTTCCCGCGCCTTGGGGCAACGAATTGCGTGCAGGCCCGCTGGAAGCCATGATGGCACTGATCTTCAGCGTGGTTATGCTGCTGACAACCACAGGCGGTCAGGAATTTATCTTCCATGATGTTGTGCCTGAAAAACAGAGTTTTTACTTCATTATGCTCAATGCTCTCTTTGGTTCCATGTTGGCATTGGCATATACAAATGATATTTTCACAGCTTATGTATTTATTGAAATTCTGACCATTGCTTCCTGTGCCCTCATTATGGCAAAGGGTACTGCCCAGGCAATGGTAGGTACCACACACTATCTGGTTATCAGTTTGCTGGGGTCTGGTACCATTTTGCTGGGTATCAGTATCCTGTATAGTATTACAGGACACCTGCTGTTCCCCCAGATGAAGGAAGCTATTGTGCAGCTGGTGGCAACAGGACAGTATACATTCCCGCTGCTGGTGGTAACAGGTTTTGTGTTCATCGGTCTTGCTATCAAGAGCGCGCTTTTCCCGTTCCATTCCATGCTGCCCGGCGCTTATCAGGCGGCAGTTCCTACATCCAGCGGGGTGTTGTCCGGTCTGGTATTGAAAAGTTATATTTTCCTTGCTATCAAACTGATTTACAGCGTATTTTCCGTAGATGTTATGTTGCAGCTGAAGATCATTGACATTCTGTTTGTGTTTGGTCTGGCTGGCATGGTTATGGGGTCTGTGTACGCTATGCGGGAAACTCGTATGAAACGTATGCTTGCCTACTCTTCTGTTGCGCAGATTGGGTATATCTACATGGGCATCGGCATGTCTACCAGAATTGCTATGGTTGCGGCTTGCTTCCATATCCTTGCCCATGCGGTGACAAAATCCATGCTGTTCCTTTGCTGCGGTCAGATGGTACAGGACAGCGGCGGCAAAGAACAGATTTATTATCTGAGAGGCGCCGCACGGAGAAATCCTGTGGCAGGCATCGGCTTTACCGTAGGGGCATTGTCCATGGTCGGTGTGCCGCTGTTTGTAGGCTTTATTTCCAAGCTGTATTTCGCTACGGCGTCTGTATACGCGCCGGGGAAAATGGCAGCGGTTTTGATCGTCCTTGGGATCAGTATGATTCTGAACGCAATGTATTTCCTGCCTTCTGTTATCGCAATCTGGACACCTGTCAAGACAGAAGGAGAAGAACAGACACGTGTTTCTGTTTCGCCGGCTTTTGGCGTTTGTATCATTTTGTTTGTGCTGATCAATATCGCGTTGGGCGTATATTATCGTCCATTTATCGAAGTCATTGAACGGGGCATCATTTTGCTGCAGTAATAACGGAAGCATGAGGGGATAGGTGATAAAAATGAACGGAAATACAATCCTGCTGTTTCCTTTATTGTTTCCAGTGATTGCCGGTATTATCATTGGCTTTCAGAAACAGGAAAAACAGCGGAATTTACTGGTGTTTGCAACATTGGTCATAGAACTTGCGGCGGTGCTTTATTTGTCCATGGGAGAATATACCTTCACCCTGTGGCAGATGACAGACCGTCTTGCACTGGCCTACCACACAGATGGTCTTGCCAAACTTTTTGCCTGCATGATTTGTATCATCTGGCTGCTGGCAGGGGTTTATGCCTTTGAATATATGAAACATGAACAGAAACCTGCACGGTTCTTTATGTTTTATACCATGTCGCTGGGAGCGCTCATGAGCCTTTGCTTCTCCGCGAATATGATGACATTATATTTATCTTATGAATACATGACCATTCTGACACTGCCTCTGGTTATCCATACAGGAACACCGGAAGCGGTGCGAGCTGGTATGAAATATCTGGGGTATTCCGTATTTGGCGCAGGTTTGGGGCTGATGGGCTTCTTCTTCCTGAACAGCTACTGCGATACCACCACATTCATGCCCGGCGGTACATTGAATCTGGAACTGCTGGCAGGCAATGAAAATGTATTGCTGGCAGTATACTTCCTAATGATGATCGGTTTTGGCTGTAAAGCAGGTATGTTCCCGCTCCATGCGTGGCTGCCAACAGCACACCCGGTGGCACCTTCACCGGCATCTGCTGTCCTTTCCGGTATCATCACAAAAGGCGGCGTCATTGCCATCATCCGCGTGACTTATTATCTGGTAGGGCCTGATTTTATCCGCGGTACATGGGCACAGAACACACTGCTGACCCTTGCTATCATTACCGTATTTATGGGTTCCATGCTGGCATATAAAGAAAAACTGCTGAAACGCCGTCTGGCATATTCCACAGTCAGCCAGGTTTCTTATGTGCTCTTTGGTCTGTTCCTGCTGCATCCACTGGGATTTTTGGGTGCCCTTATGCAGGTGGTATTCCATGCGGTGGCAAAGAATATCCTGTTCCTTGGAGCAGGCGCTATCATTTACAAAACAGGTAAAACATTCGTATATGAACTGAAAGGACTGGGCAAGGAAATGCCCATCGTTATGTGGACATTTGCCATTGCTTCTCTGTCCCTCATCGGGATTCCGCCCACAGCCGGCTTTGTCAGCAAATGGTATCTGGCACAGGGAGGCTTGCAGCCAGACTTCGGCACTTTAGGGCTGGTTGGTGTTGCAGTGCTCATGGTCAGCGCACTGCTGACGGCGGGGTATCTGTTGCCCATCGTATCGGCGGCATTTTTCCCGGGAAAAGATTATGATTATGGCAGCCTGCAAAAGAAAGAGCCCAATTACCTGATGACGGTTCCGCTGATTCTTTTGGCATTGGCAGCGGTGGCATTTGGGGCATTCCCCCAGTGCTTGACAGACTGGATCACAAATATTAGTGGCGTCATTTTCTAAAGAAAAGGTGGGAACAATATGGGCGCATTGATTACGGTTTTACCGGTATTCTTTCCGATTCTTGCGGGAATTTGTCTGCTGCCGGTAAAATTCAAGGAAAGAAAACAACGAGAACAATGGGTTTTGACCATTGTGGTTTTAAACGCGATTTTTGCCCTGTTCGCCATCTGGAGCGGAAAGGCAGATGCGTTTACACTGTTCCATTTCAGCGATAAGCTGTCTTTGGAACTGCGTATGGATGGTCTGTCCAAGGTGTTTGGTACCATGGTATCCGTGCTTTGGATTTTGACAACTATTTACGGGTTTGAATACATGACACACGAAGGACACGAAGACAGGTTTTTCGCATTCTTCACTATGACATTCGGCGTAGTACTGGGGATCGCCTTCTCCGGCAACTTCCTGACCATGTACTTATTCTATGAATTTTTGACACTGGTTACATTGCCTCTGGTTATGCATGCCATGGACAACAAGGCAAGACACGCCGGAAAGATGTATATCCTTTACATGATGTTCGGCGCGGCATTGGCCTTCATCGGTTTTGTATTTGTGTACTGCTACGGTACATCCATCGACTTTGTGCCGGGTGGGGTGCTCAATCCCATTCTGGTAGCAGAGCATGAAAAAACATTGCAATTGGTATTTATTGCGGCCTTCTTCGGTTTTGGTGTCAAAGCGGCGGTTTTCCCGCTGTATCGCTGGCTGCCAAAAGCTTCCGTGGCGCCGACACCTGTTACAGCGCTGCTCCATGCGGTAGCGGTCGTAAAATCCGGTATCTTTGCCATCATTCGTCTGACTTATTACAGCTTTGGCACAGATTTTCTGGTGGGTACCGTGGCACAGAACGTTATGCTGGTGGCAGCAGCCATCACCATTGTGTTTGGTTCCACAGTTGCCTTGCGGACACCGCACATTAAGAGAAGATTTGCTTATTCCACAGTGTCTAATCTGTCTTATATCATTTTCGGTATTGCATTGATGACACCTTTGGGACTGGCGGCGGCACTGATGCACATGATTTATCATGCAGTGCTGAAAATTACACTGTTCTTTACAGCTGGTGCGGTGCTTTATAAGACCCATCGGGAATACCTGTATGAAGTGGAAGGCTTCGGCAGATTGATGCCTATCACATTTGCTGCTATGACCATTACGGGTATCGGGCTGGTAGGCATTCCGCCTTTTGCTGGATTCCATAGTAAATGGGCATTGGCAACAGCGGCAGTGCAGGGGGGAAACCCTGTATCCTATCTGGGAATTCTGGCATTGATTATTTCCGCATTGCTGACAGCTCTGTATGTATTTTACATTGTGGTGCGGGCGTACTTCCCTAGAAATAAGGAGTACCCGGAAGGATATTATGACCATGTTCAAGACCCGAACTGGTATATGAAAGGGCCTTTGATTATACTGACCGTTGCTTCTCTGGTGCTGGCATTTACACCGGGGCCTTTGATGGAAGCTTTACAGCGTGTTGTTATGTACTTGAACTAAAGGAGGGAAGAAAAATGGATATCAACAATTCAATCATATTGCCATTTCTGGTTTTCTTCCCTATGCTGGGCGGTATCATCGGGTATATCATTGGCAGAAAAAATAAAAATGCCAGAGATTACTGGGCAATGCTGGTAACCCTCCTGACATTTGGCGCATCCCTGCTGCTCATTGGAAAAGAAGAAGCTTTCCACGAAACAGGTATCTGCGGCTTGGGATTGCTCTTTGCCGGCGGCGGGCTGCAAGTCATTCTGGCAGTGCTGACTGGAGCCATCTGGTTCATCACTACCATTTATTCTAAAGAATATTTCCAGCAGGACAGAAACCGCAATCGGTATTATCTGTTTATGCTGCTGACAGAAGGGGCAACCATGGGGATTTTCCTCTCAGCCGACTTCTTTACCACATTTATTTTCTTCGAAATCATGTCCTTTACTTCTTTTGTCATGGTCATGCACGACGAAACAAAAGAAGCCATGCGGGCTGCTCACACCTATCTGGCTGTGGCAGTGCTGGGGGGCTTGGTGACACTCATGGGGCTGTTCATGCTCTATCAGAAAACAGGGACATTGCAGATGGATCAGCTTCAGCAGTTCATGGCACAGCAAACAGATAACTCCGCCTTCTATGGCATCGGTGTTCTGGTGTTCTTTGGCTTTGCAGCAAAAGCAGGGTTATTCCCTCTGCATATCTGGCTGCCCAATGCCTATACATTGGCACCTGCGCCTGCCAGCGCACTGCTGTCCTGTCTGTTAACAAAGACCGGTGTGTTCGGCATTATGATGATCACCGCAAAAATCTTTTTCCATGATGCTCCTTGGGGAAATTTCATGCTGATCCTTGGTATGATCACCATGCTTATGGGTGCAATTCTGGCGCTGTTCTCCATCAATCTGAAACGGACATTAGCATGTTCTTCCATGTCCCAGATTGGTTTTATGATGGTGGGCATTGCCATGCAGGGGATTTTGGGCGAACATAACGCCCTTGCGGCATCCGGTACTCTGCTCCACTTCATCAACCATTCCATGCTGAAGCTGGTGCTGTTCCTGTCCGCAGGCGTGGTATTCATGAACCTTCATGAATTGGATCTGAATAAGATCAAAGGCTTTGGACGGGATAAATTGCTGCTGAAAGTGGTATTCCTCATGGCACTTTTGGGTATCGGCGGTATTCCTTTCTGGAATGGCTATGTCAGCAAAACACTGCTTCATGAAAGCATCGTGGAATATATTCATATTCTGGAAGAAGCGGGACAGTCTGTGTTTTATATGAAAACAGTGGAATATCTGTTCCTCTTTGCCGGTGGTCTGACCTTGGCCTATATGACAAAAATTTTCGTTGCTGTTTTTGTAGAGAAAAACAGCCATCCCTTGCCAGTACAGAAACAGGGGGCTTATTTGAACCCTGTGAATAAAGTGATTTTGGCACTGTGCGCATTGGCACTTCCTGTATGTGGTATGCTGCCTCATTTAACACAGGATCGTATTTCCGCTGTTGGTGTCACATTCTTGGGTGCCCATGCACCGGATCACGCAGTGGAATACTTCGCTTGGGTGAACTTGAAAGGCGCAGTCATTTCCCTGATTGTAGGCGCGGCTGTGTACTTCCTTTTTGTTCGTACGGTTTTGATGCGGGAAAACGAACAGGGCGAAACTGTTTATCTGGATCGTTGGCCTGCATGGCTGAATCTGGAAGACAAGGTATATCGTCCGCTGCTGCTGGGCGTACTGCCTTTCATTGGCGGTTTCTTCGCAAGACTGGCAGGCACTTTGACAGATGGGTTTATTTCCCTGCTGCGTATGGCAATCTTTAACAGCGATAACGCAAGAGTCATTCCACCGGAAGATAAGTATTTCTCTGCTTATACCGATGGGGAAACAGACAAAACTGTTTACCGGGAAGGCTTTGCACGAAGCCTGCTGATGATCGGTATTGGTCTTGCCATTGCAATGCTTTATATTTTGATTTAAACCAAAAAGATAGATGAAACGGGGATTTCTCGGGGCATCTATCTTTTTTGCGTCATTTGACAGGAAGCCCTTTGCTATGTAAAATAAAATCAGAACAAGTCATACAAAAGGAGAACGAACATACATGAATTGGAAAAAAACAGCAGCCCTTGTGCTGGCATCTGTGTTTATACTGAGCGGCTGTGCCGAAAAAAGAGAACAGGCGCAGCAAATGCTCGCCCAGGCGAAAGAGGAAAATCGCCATGAAGCTACAACCTTTGCCATGGATACGGTCATGACCTTTACGGTGTACCATGAGAATGGCGAACAGATTATGACCGACGCGGAACAGGAAATCCGCAGACTGGAACGTCTGCTTTCTGTGACTATGGAAGACAGCGAAATTGCGCAGCTCAATGCCAATGCAGGAAAAGAAGCGGTGCCGGTTTCTGAAGATACCATGTATCTGTTGAAAACCGCTAAAGAAATGGATGTACTGACAAATGGATGTTATGATATGACCATTTCCCCAGTAGTGAAGGCGTGGGGATTTACAGAGGAAGAACACCATGTGCCTACTCAGGCGGAATTGGATGCGCTGATGCCATTGGTGGATAACGACAGCGTGATACTTTCAGAAGAAGACCAGACTGCATATCTGGCAAAAGAAGGCATGGCGGTGGATTTGGGCGGTATTGCCAAAGGCTATACTTCTGACGCAGTTACAAAACTCATGAAAGAAGAAGGCGTAGAATCCGCCTTGATCTGGCTGGGCGGCAATATCTCCGCCATCGGCAATAAGCCTGACGGAAATCCTTGGAAAATTGCAGTGGAAAATCCGCTTGATACCAATGATTATGTAGGCTTGCTGGAAGTTTCTGATTGCTCTGTTATCACTTCTGGCGGATATCAGCGGTATTTCGATCAGGATGGCAAACGGTATCATCACATCATTGACCCTGCGACGGGATATCCCTCTGACAGTGGTCTGCTTTCTGTAACCATTATTTCAGAAAACGGAACAAAAGCCGATGCCCTTTCCACAGCTCTCTTTGTCATGGGCTATGAACGTGCGGTGGAATTATGGCGGCAGAGTGATGATTTTGAAGTGATTTTTGTAACGGAGGATGGAAAAGTCATTGCCACAGAAGGGATTGCGGATCAGTTCACTTTTGAAGGACAGGACAATGATTTTACATATGAAACGGTGACAAGATAAAGAAAGGCGGGTATGTTATGAAAAAGTTGGCAGCATTTTTAAATGATTATGTGCTGGAATGCGACTGGAAAGACATGGCACTGATCAAAACCTGTGTTTGCGCTTTTGGTGTGATGCTGGGGCTAACCGTAAAAAAAGAACGGAAGAAACCAGTGATGATTCTCAGTTCTTTGATCTTTCTGGTGACAGCATGCTTGACAGCGGTACGTTTTGTACTGGAACTGTCCGAGGATGATTTTGAAGATGATCACGAAGACGATGAAGAAGGCTTTGTGATGCGGATTGTAGCGGAAGACGAATAAGAATAAATAAAAAAGACCGAATCTGAAAAGAAAGGATTCGGTCTTTTTTTGTCAAAGGCGTTTTTTCAGTATGCGTTTTTCCAACAAGTTGATGGCTTCGTAGAGAAGTGCTGCCAGAATGGAGAGAATGACAACACTCATGAGTACCCAGGAAAGTTTGAAAACCTGGCTTCCGTAGATAATGAGGAACCCAAGGCCTGCCTGCGCCACCAGAAATTCCCCGACAATGACACCAACAAAGGAAAGGCCTACATTGATTTTCAAAGCATTGACCATACAGGGAATGTTGGCAGGGAATACGACTTTTTTCAGAATCTGCCATTTTCCTCCGCCGAAAATACGGATGAGTTTGATCTTTTCTTCGTCAGTCTGCAAAAATCCGTTGAGAACAGTCATGATAGTAACGATGACAGATGTGAGCAGCGCCACAACGATGATAGAAGTTTTGCCATTGCCAAGCCAGACAATGATAATGGGGGCAAGGGCTGTTTTGGGCAAGGCGTTGAGAACTACCAGATAGGGCTCTGCCACATCGGAAATCATCCGATTCCACCAGAGCAGTATGGCAGTCAGTGTACCAAGGATCGTACCCAGTACAAAGCCGGCAACGGTTTCCGCCAGTGTAACGCCGATGTGTTTCCAAAGCATACCGTTTTCCGCCATTTCCACAGCTGTTGCCCAGATTTCCGTGGGCTGGCTGAACAGAAAGGCATCTACCCAGCCTTTGCGGGCAGCCACTTCCCACAAGAGGAAAAAGCCAACCAACAGCAGAATCTGTATGGTGTAGATGGTATAACGCCGCAGTTTCAGACGACGCAGAAAGGCAGCCTGCTGGGCAGAAACGGGAGGTCGTTTGATTTCACGCCACATGGACATCCAGCTCCTTCCAGATTTGATTGAAATATTCTCGAAATTCCGGGGCTTCCCGGGCTTTCATGGGGGTGCGGTTTTCCACGGAAAGGGAAATGGTGTGGATTTTTTTCAGCCGTGCGGGACGACCGGATAACACGATGACACGGTCGGAAAGGCTGATGGCTTCGGAAATGTCGTGGCTCACCAGAAGGGCTGTTTTTCCTTCTTTGCGGATGATGGTACCGATTTCGTCTGCCACAGACAGTCTGGTTTGATAATCCAATGCGGAAAAAGGCTCATCCAGCAGCAGAATATCCGGGCGGACGGCAAGGGTACGAATCAGAGCAGCCCGCTGGCGCATACCGCCGGAAAGTTCCGAGGGAAAACGGTCTTTGAAATCGCCCAAACCGTATTGATCCAGCATGTGATCTACAAAAGCGATATTTTCCGGTGTCAGTTTACCTTGCAGCTCCAATCCTAATTGGGCATTGCGGCGGATGGTGCGCCATTCCAGCAGATGATCTTTTTGCAGCATATAGCCAATGTTGCCGTTGACGGAAAGACTGCCGGATGAAGGGGGAATCAGTCCTGCCAGCATGGATAATATGGAGGATTTACCGCAGCCGCTGGGGCCAACAATGGTGACAAATTCCCCTTCCTCCACGGAAAAAGACAGGTGGGAAACGGCCTTCGTTTCGCCGCTGAGACTGTGATAACTGAGGGTGACGTCATGCAGAGAAAGCATGGGGCGCAATGGGAAGACCTCCTTTGCAAATTATATGTTTATACTATGGGAGCAGGGACAAAAGGTGCCTTTCCTACTGCAAAAAACTGTGGTATACTTTTGAAAAAATGAAAGAAGGGATTTTATGTCACAGGAAATCAAACCAGCATTGGTTGTCATTGATATGGAAGAAGGATTTTTGAACGAAAATTCTCCGCTGTACATCAAACAGGCGGCAGATACGGTGCCAGCACTGGCAAAGGTTATCGCAGAAGCGAGAAACAGAAAGATTCCCGTTTTCTTTGTGAACCGCATTTACCGGAAAGATGGCAGTGATGTGGAAGCGTGCCGTTATGACAATTGGCTGGCAGGGGGACGCTGTCTGGCACCTAACAGCACAGGGGACTGTTCCATCCAAGTGCCGGAAGCTTTCACACCGCAGGAAGGGGATTATACCATCATCAAACCCAGATTTTCCGCATTTTTCCAGACAGAACTGGATTTGATTCTGCGCAGACTGCGGGTGGATACGGTCATTCTGGCTGGTACCACCACACCAAACTGTATCCGCACAACCTGCTATGATGGGTTATCTCTGGACTACAATGTGGCAATCATTGAGGATTGCTGCTCTTCCAGAAGTGAAGCCGTACAGAAAGCCAATATGGAGGATATGGCGTTCATCGGCGCAACGGTATTGGATGCAGAAACCTTCCTGAAAGAAGGCGTTGTCATGAAAAACGTGGTGCAGGAAGTGAGAGATCGGGTGGAAAAAGACGAAACAGCACCGGAATAAAAAACAAAGGTAAAATGGGGGCGGTGAAAGGAGTTTCGTATGAAAAAGAAAGGAATTTTTCTGCTGGCAGGCGTGCTTGTTCTTGGCATACTGGCTTCTGCATTGCAGACATATTTGAAAGTACAGACATACAAGCTGGAATCTTCGAAAATCACATCTCCAGTCCGTCTGGCGGTGATTACAGACCTGCACAGCACCATTTACGGTGAGAATCAGGAGGAATTGGTGGCATTATTGGAGGCACAGAATCCGGATGCGATACTGCTGTCAGGGGATATTGCCGACGATGAAGTGCCCCATGACGGTACAAAGCAATTGCTGGATGCTATTGGAGATACATATCCTTGTTTCTATGTTTCCGGTAACCATGAGCATTGGTCAGGAGAATATGAGAAGATTGCGGAAATGATTGCTTCTTACGGTGTTACGGTGCTGGAAGGGGAAACGACGGAACTGGATGTGAACGGAAATGTCATCCAGATTGCTGGTGTGGATGACCCGGATAAGTTTTTTGATTTTTCTGAATGGGAAAGTCAATTGGAACAGGTAAAAGAAGAAAGAAAAGACGATGATTTTACCATTCTTCTTTCTCATCGCCCGGAACTTGTACAGTGGTATGAGGAAAGCGGCTTTGATCTGGTGGCGGCAGGCCATGCCCATGGGGGACAGGTGCGGATACCGCTTATTTTGAATGGATTGTTTGCGCCCAATCAGGGATGGTTCCCGGATTACGCTGGTGGTATGTATCCACTGGGGGAAACCACCATGGTAGTAAGCAGAGGACTTTGCAAAAATAATCTGCCCCGTATCTGGAATCCGCCGGAAGTGGTCATGGTGGAATTGGTGCCGGATGAAGCCTGAAAAAACAATAGCTGGAATCCTTGTATTTTAAGGAATCCAGCTATTTTTGCGTTCTGATGAATGATGCGGAATTATTTTGCCCAGTCGTTGACTACAAGCGCAATCAGTTCTACATCTTCGTCTGTATTGTTTTCCATGGCATGCCACTGACCTACTTCGATGAGACAAACATCGCCGGGGCGTACAGTTGTTTTGGAACCGTCATTGTCTACGAATGTGCCTTCGCCTTTGATGATGGCATAAGGTTCTGTGTTGCCTACATGCTGATGCCAGCCGATGGAGCTGTGGGGTTTCATAACCAGTCTTGCATACATTTTACCATGACCCATCAGTTCTTCTTCTGTGAGAAAATGGTGGATTTCGATGATGCCTTTGCCATCTCTGAGTCCTTCTTTGATTACAACATTCTCTTTTCTTACCATGGTTTAATTCTCCTTTCTTATTTGAAACGTTGCGGCACTTTTGACACCTGAAAGGTCAAAAAGCGGTGTGTATTCCGATGTGGCCGCAGAGCGTTTTTGCACAAATCCGTTGGTTAAGCCGATTTCCAGAAAATACTCCGTGACTTTTTCATATTCAAACGTAGTCAATTTGCGGGAAAGATTCCGAAATTCTGTGGCGTGATACATGGGGGTGTACTGGTTCAGCAGGGACACATAAGCGTCTTTTCCCAGATTTTCCCGTATCCAGTCCAAAACCCGAAAACTGTCTTTGTAATGTCCGGGCAGAACAAGATGCCGCAGGATCAGCCCTTTTTCCATGATGCCGTTTTCATCAAACAGATCTGCTTTCGTCTGTCTGCGCATTTCCAAAATGGCTGCCGCTGTGGTTTCGGCGTAATGGGGTGCCTTGGAATACTGCACAGCAAGTGTATCATCCCAGTATTTGAAGTCGGGCAGATACACATCCACCAATCCATCTAGCATCCGTAAGCCATCCAGACTTTCGTAACCGTTGGAGTTATAGACCACAGGAATGGAAAGCCCCTGTGCTTTCGCTTTCTCCAGTGCTTCCGCAATTTGTGGGATGAAGTGGGAAGCAGATACCAGATTGATGTTATGCAGTCCCCGGCTCTGCTGCTCCAGAAAGATTTCCGTCAGCCGCTCTATGGATATTTCCGCACCGAAATTCTCCTGACTGATGTCGTGGTTTTGACAAAAAACACAGCGCAGATTGCAGTGAGAGAAAAAGACAGTACCGGAACCCCTTGTGCCGCTGATGGGCGGTTCTTCCCATTGGTGAGCGGAAACCAGCGCTACTTTTGGCAGAGTGCCTGCACCGCAAAAGCCGACTTTGCCGGACAGACGGTCAGCGCCGCAGTTTCTGGGACAAACTGTGCAGTGCTGCAAAGCCTGTTGCGTGTTGGGATTCATGTGTTTTGCCTCCTTTCTGGTGGTTTTGTCATGTGAAACCGCCAGAGGGAGGCTGCACAAACCGACAGGCTTATTTTACCATGAATCACAATAGTTTCATATAGAAAAATGTCAATTGTCATGTTAAAATGCAGAAGAAAAGAGAATTTGGTCAAAACAAAGGGGGAAGCGGCATGGAAACATACAAAACCGTTTTAAAAGAAGTTCGGGTAAGAGATGAAGTATATTGCGATTGCTGTGGCAGAAAGATTGATACAGAAAGGGAAGATTATCTCCATCTGGAAAAACAGTGGGGTTATTTTTCTCAAAAAGACGGGGAAAATCATGTGCTGGATATTTGCGAAGAATGTTATGATAAATGGCGCAGTAGTTTTACAGGCGAAAAATAAGATTTTGGCAGGGGGTAGCCCCTGCTTTTTCTTTGGAGAAAAAGATGAGCCAAACAGCGTTTTTTGCAGATACATGTCAGTTTTTGCGAAAATGTTCTTTCTGTAAAGAACTTTGTTTTTCTTTGAGATTTGGGCGTTTTTTCTTTTCATTCCATGGAAAAAATGGTATAATTCCTATGGAAAAGGTTTGGTTCCATTTGAAACTTTTTCGATCATAAAAAAAGAGAGGGAGTCATCATGAAATATCTGATTGATACTCATACCCATACCATTGCCAGCGGACATGCTTACAGCACATTGGATGAAAATGTTCTTTGTGCGGCACGAAAAGGGCTGGAGGCCATTGCCATTACAGACCATGCGCCTATGATGGCACATACCACATGTCATGCCTATTTTGCCAATCTTCATGTGGTGCCCAAAGAACTTCATGGCGTACGTGTGCTGCGGGGCATTGAGCTGAATATCATGGACTTTGACGGTACAGTGGATATGGACGAGAAAATCCTTTCCCGTTTGGATATTGCCATTGCCAGTCTGCATACACCTTGTCTGGCACCTGGTACCAAAGAGGAAAACACAAGAGCCTGCCTGAAAGTCATGGAAAATCCTTTGGTGGATATTCTGGGACATCCGGGAGATCCTCGTTATCCGCTGGATTATGAGCTGTTGGTGGAAAAAGCCAAAGAAACAGGCACAATTTTAGAAATCAATAACACTTCGCTCATTCCTGGTGGTTTTCGGGATGGCAGCGCGGAAAACATAGAATATATGCTGCGCCTTTGCAAAGAAGCAAAACTGCCTGTTGTGGTTGGCAGTGATGCGCATTTTTATACCAGCATTGGTGAATTTGACCATGCGGAAGCATTGATGAAGAAAGTGGATTTCCCCAAAAGTCTGGTGCTGAACACCAGTGTGGATGGGCTCATCAGCGCTTTAAAGCGCAACAAATAATTTAAACAGAACGCCAAAAAAATCTTTACTTTAACACTTTAGTATGCTAATATGTAATAAGATATTGAGAGCAAAGGTGGCGTTCGGTTATGAACAAAAAAATCAAAAGTGAATTAGTGGACAGGCTTTTTCAGTGTATCCTCAGCATGGAAACCGTGGAAGAATGTTACCAGCTTTTCGAGGATTTATGCACCGTCAATGAAATACAGGCAATTGCCCAGCGTATGGAAGTAGCGGTTATGCTGAACGCAAAAAAGACTTATGTGGAAATTGCGGAAAAGACAGGGGCTTCCACAGCCACCATCAGCCGCGTGAACCGCTGCCTGCATTATGGTACAGATGGCTATAAACTTGCGATCAGCAGAGTATATGGCGATGGTGCTCAGACGGAAGAAACGGAAGAAGCAGAACAGTAACCCATAGATGAGCTTAGGAAGGGAGTTGGCACTTTCTCAGGTGTCCGCTTCCTTTTCTTTGCCAAAAAGACAGAACAGGAGTAAAAACATGATTGGATTTGAACAGTTGAACAATATGCAGCAAAAGGCGGTTATGCAGACAGAAGGCCCCGTTTTGGTGCTGGCAGGTGCCGGCAGCGGTAAGACAGGTGCTTTGACAGTCCGTATCGCGCACTTGCTGGAAACAGGTGTAAAACCCTGGAACATTCTGGCGATCACATTCACAAACAAAGCAGCGAAGGAAATGCGTGAACGTGTGGATAAACTGGTAGGTCAGGGCGCAGAAGATATCTGGATCAGCACATTCCACTCCACCTGCGTGCGTATCCTGCGCAGAGAGAACAGCCATCTGGATTATGACGGTCAGTTTTCCATTTATGACGCAGACGATCAGGAAAAAGTCATGAAGGAAGTATTCAAACGCCTGAATATGAGCCCCATCGACAAGAGTTTTTCCGTGCGTGCAGCCATTTCTCAGATCAGCAAACAGAAAGAAGAAATGGTCAGCTGGGAGGACTACGCAAAGACCGTAGATCCTTTTGACATTAAGGGAAAACGTCTGGCAAAGGTATACCAGCTTTATCAGCAGCTGCTGAAAGAAAGCAACGCCCTGGACTTTGACGATTTGATTTATAAGACAGTGCTGCTGTTCCGTACCCATCCAGAAGTGCTGGATAAATATCAGGAACGTTTCCGCTATATCATGGTAGACGAGTACCAGGATACTAACACATCTCAGTATGAACTGGTGCACATGCTGGCGGCAAAATACCAGAATCTGTGTGTGGTAGGGGACGATGACCAGAGTATTTATGGCTGGAGAGGCGCTAACATCCGCAATATTCTGGACTTTGAAAAAGACTTCCCTAACACAACCGTTATCAAACTGGAACAGAACTATCGTTCCACCAAAAAAATTTTGGACGCGGCAAACGCAGTCATCCAGAACAATATGACCAGAAAAGAAAAATCCCTTTGGACAGAAAATGACAGCGGCAGCATCATCCACATTTATAAAGCTGACAACGAATACGACGAAGCACGTTATGTGGCAGAACAGATTGAACGGCTCCAGAAAGAAGGCAAGAGCCTGAATAACTTTGCGGTGCTGTATCGTGCTAACGCACAGTCCCGTACCGTGGAAGACCAGCTGGTGAAAAAAGGTATCCCTTATCGTCTGTTCGGCGGCGTACGTTTCTATGAAAGAAAAGAAATCAGAGATATTCTGTCTTATCTGAAAGTGCTGGCAAACCCTGCGGATACCATTGCTCTGCGGAGAATCATCAATGTGCCTAAACGTGGTATCGGGGATACTTCTCTGGAAAAAGTGGTAACCTATGCCCAGAACCATGGTATGGGACTTTATGAAGCATTGGCACATCTGGATGATATGCCGGAACTGAAAACAAGAGCAAAGAAATTCAAAGAATTCTATGAACTTTTTGAAAGCCTGCGTCGTGATTATGAAGGCATGACAGCAGCGGAACTCATTGATGCCGTGGTAAAACGCAGCGGCTACTTGCAGCAGCTTTTGACAGAAGGCACTGACGAAGCACTGGCAAGAATCGAAAACATTGATGAATTTGTCAATAAGGCAACAGAATATGATAAACAGAATCCTGAAGCAGGTCTGGAAGGCTTCCTGGAAGAAGTGGCTCTGGTGGCTGACATTGACGGATACAACGAAGGGGACGAAAGCGTGGTGCTTATGACACTTCACAGCGCAAAAGGTCTGGAATTTCCTTATGTATTCATCATCGGCATGGAAGAAGGCATTTTCCCTGGCTACCGTGCTGTTATGTTCGGTGGCGAAAAGGAAATTGAAGAAGAACGCCGTCTGTGTTATGTAGGTATTACCCGTGCCAAAGAAGTGCTTTACATGACCCACGCAAAAAGCCGTATGCAGCATGGTCTGACACAGTACAATCCACCTTCCCGTTTCCTGAAAGAAATCCCTCAGGATCTGGTGGATATGCCTACTCGTCAGATGTCCGATATGGCGAAGAAATACGCAATGCGGGAAAGCATGAAGGTAAGCCCTGTAACACCTACACGCAGCAAGGTGAATCCTTATGCTCAGCCTATTAAGAGAGAAATGCCTGCACCTAAGGATTTCAAACTGGATTATGAAGTAGGCGATAAAGTGCGCGCACCGAAGTACGGTATTGGCGTTGTCAAATCCATTCAGGGTGGCGGTGCAGATTTTGAAGTAGAGGTATCCTTCGGCGAAAAAGGAACCAAGAAATTTATGGCAAAACTTTCCAAGCTGATCAAAGTCAGTGAATAATTTTTGGGAGCGATGCGGAATATGGAGAGAATGAAGGAACTGGTTGCCCTCCTCAATGAGGCAGCGGAAGCCTATTATCAGAAAGATACAGAAATCATATCCAACCAGCAGTATGACGCACTCTATGACGAATTGGTGCAGCTGGAAGCGGAAACAGGTATGGTGCTGGCAAACAGCCCTACCCAGAACGTGGGCTATACGGTTTTGAGCAATCTGCAGAAAATCCGTCACGAAAGCCCTATTTTGTCACTGGATAAAACAAAAGACCCCTTGAAGCTTCAAAGCTTCTTGGGGGATAAGAAAGGCATTTTGTCCTGGAAACTGGATGGCTTGACCATTGTACTGAAATACAGCGGCGGGGAACTGGTGCAGGCAATCACCAGAGGCAATGGGGAAATCGGCGAAGATGTGACCCATAATGCTCGTGTGTTTGCAAATCTGCCTTTAAAGATTGCTTTTGACGGAGAATTGGTTCTTCGTGGCGAAGGGGTTATTTCCTATTCAGAGTTCCAGCGGATCAATGAGGAACTGGGCGAAGGGGAAGTATATAAAAATCCCAGAAATCTTTGCAGCGGCACCGTAAGACAGCTGAACAGCGAAATTGCCGCAAAGAGAAATGTACAGTTTTTTGCCTTTACGCTAGTAAGTGCGGAAGGAAAAGAGCTGTCCGACAGCAAAACAGAAAATATGCAGTGGCTGGCTTCTTTGGGCTTTACGGTGGTGGAATCCAAAGTGGTCACAGGTGATACGATTTTGGATGCGGTGGAATATTTCCGGGAACATATCGAAGGCAATGACATTGCATCTGATGGTCTGGTGCTGACATTCGACAGTATTTCTTACAGCCAGAGTCTGGGACGGACAGCCAAATTCCCCAAAGACTCCATTGCTTTCAAATGGGCAGACGAAATGGCGGAAACCACCCTGCGGGAAATTGAATGGAATACTTCCCGTACAGGACTTATGAATCCCATTGCGGTTTTTGATCCTGTGGAACTGGAAGGTTCTACGGTGAGCCGTGCCAGCGTACACAACGTTAGCATTCTGGAAGAACTGGCTCTGGGCATTGGGGATACCATCAAGGTTTATAAGGCAAATATGATTATCCCCCAGATTGCGGAAAATCTGACTCGCTCTGCTTCAGCGGAAATCCCTGCGCATTGCTTCGTATGCGGCGGTGAAACGGAAGTGCGCAGTCTGCGAGATGGGAAAGCATTGTACTGTACCAATCCTAGCTGTCAGGCACAGCGTGTCCAGACATTGAGCCACTTTGTTTCCAGAGATGCCATGAATATGGAAGGGCTTTCCGAAGAAACATTGAAAAAATTCCTGGAAAAAGGTTTTATCAATCAGTATCCCGATCTGTTCCGTTTGGAAGAACATAAAGACGCCATTTTGGAAATGGATGGTTTCGGTGAAAAGTCTTATACCAATCTCATTGCTTCTGTGGAAAAAGCAAAGGATGTGTATCTGGCAAACTTCATTTATGCCCTTGGTATCAATCATGTAGGTTTGCGTAACGCGAAACTGCTCTGCAAGGCATTTGACAATGATCTGGAAAAAATCAAAGCAGCAGAAACAGAAGAACTGGCTGCTATTGAAGGTTTTGGGGAAATCATTGCCCATAGTATCCATCAGTATTTCCATGATGAACAGCATCTGGCACTGCTGGCAGATGCTTTGCCTTATCTGCGTTTCCGTGTGGAAGAAGTGCAGGATACTTCCCAGTCACCGCTCAACGGTTTGACATTTGTGGTAACTGGAGATCTGGAGCAGTTTGCAAACCGGAAGGAATTGGCTGCCTATATTGAAGCCAATGGCGGTAAGGTGACAGGCAGTGTAACAAAGAAAACCAATTTCCTGATCAATAACGATGTTCATTCCACATCTTCTAAAAATAAGAAGGCTCAGGAGCTGGGGATTCCTATTTTGGATGAAAATGCCTTTGTGGAACGATTTGGAAAAAAAGAAGAATAAATATGCAAATCGATTCATTTTTTCTAATAAAAATGGATCGATTTTTTATAAATTAAAACAAATTTTTGGCAGAAAAACTATTTTCATCCATGATGCACGAAGAATGATATCATTTCATGAATCTCTTTTCCAAAAATACAAAAAAATAGCATATTTTCACATTTTTTTTCTGTATTTTTCTTGATTTTTTGTTATAATAAAAAATATAGAAAGGCGGGAGAGGTTACTATGAACTTAAACCAGCTGTATTATTTCAAGACTTTGGCAGAATTAGAACATTATACAAAAGCTGCCGAAAAGCTGAATATTTCACAGCCTACCCTAAGTCATTCCATCGCTGCGATGGAAAAAGAGTTGGGTGCCTTCCTTTTCGAAAAACAGGGGCGAAATGTGGTGCTGACAAAATACGGCAGAATTTACATGTTTTATGTGGAAAATGCCCTGACCCAGCTGGAACTTGGGAAAAACCAGATCGAGCGGTTGGTGGCAGAAGGCGGCGGTCATGTAGGTTTGGCTTATATGACATCCGTTGGAACCAATTTTGTGCCGGAAATTATTGCGGGCTTTCTGGATGATCCCCAGAATAAAAACATTTCTTTCTCCTGTTATGAAGGCAATACCAAAACATTACTTTACAACCTGAAGCGGGAAAAATATGATTTGATTTTCTGCTCCATGGTGGAAAATGAGAGTGATGTGGAATTTATTCCTGTGTATGAACAGGGGCTGGTGGTCATTGTGCCGGAAAATCATCCTCTGGCGGAAAAAGAGAAAGTGACCATTCAGGATATTTGTCCATATCCCCTCATCTGCTATACAAAAGAAAGTGGGATGCGTCGTATCATTGATGATTTGTTTGTCAAAGCACAGATCATGCCCAACATCCTCTGCCAGTTTGAAGACGTCAACTCTATGGCAGGGCTGGTGGCAGCAAACCAGGGCATCGCAATCATTACAGATAATCCATCCATACAAAATTATAAAGTCACAAAACTGGAATTTGATACGCCTTATTCCAAACGAATGGTATATATGGCTTATGTACTCAATCGGTATCTGCCTCCGGCAGTGGAAAAATTCAAAGAGTACATCATTCAGCGTACCAAAGAAAAGTAAATATGAAGAAACGGCTGAGGATATTCCTCAGCCGTTTTTTTGTTATTTATGGCAAGCTGTCAAGAAAATGAAATTCATATACTTTCCTGCACCATGTTCCATAGAAGGTCGGTCACCGATGGCGTATGGATTGTCTGTTGCCAGCCAGTCAGCCCAGGCTTCATCAACGCAGGAGAGTTCTGCGATGGACAGCAGACGGGTATATTCTTCCTGCTCAAACAGTTTTTTCCACCATTGGATGGGTTGAAAAGTTGTCAAATCTTCTTCTGTCCAGCTCAGCAAAAGTTCTTGCGGTACAGGGGTGGGCAGGGGAGCCTTCCAGCCAGGGAAAATCAGTGCGGCAAATCCATCTGGTTTCAGCAAGGGAAGAATTTTTTCAGAGAAAAATCCTGCTTCTGTACCAAAATAATGATAGGCATCAACACTGATAACGGCATCGAAAAATCCTTCTGCAAAAGGCAGTGCGTTAGCATCAGCATAGATAGGGAAAATCTGCTCTTCCATGCCAAGACTGCGGAAAAATTCATAATTTTCCGTAGGGGAAATCCACAGATCGGCAGCGAAAACAGTTACATCATATTCCTTTGCCAAATAAAGAGAAGACAGACCTTTGCCGCAGCCAAGGTCTAAAATCCGCATTCCTTTTTTCCGCGGCAGATTTGCTTCGTCCAAAAGACGAATAACGCTGGGGCCCATGAAGTATGTGCCGTTGCAATAAGGTGTGTAATCAAAGTTTTTTTGTTTTTTCATAGTAAAACATCCTTTTCATTATTTTTAGAAATGGAAAGGGGAATCTTCATAATTTGCTGAAAAAGTTTACGAAAGGTATTTTTTCTGAAGTTTCTGATGTGAATTTCCACGTATGAACAACAGGCAGGAAAATATCACTGCCAGAAACTACCTTTTCATGAATTACAAAGATTCTTACATAACAATGGTCAAATAGACATCTCTTTTTTTTATGAAAAAAGAACAGAGTTCTTTTTTGCTGAATTTATAAATTTATATTTGCCATTTTCACAGCCCGCAGCACAGCCTGTTCTGTGACTTTTGCAGCCAGAATCCCCACAACATCAACAGGAGCAGTGGGCAGTTCCAGTTCTTCGGTGGACATACAGAACAGTGTGTCGCCATCCAGTGTGGTGTGAATGGGACGAATGCACCGTGCCAGACCATCATGTGCCATACCAGCAACTTTTGCAGCCTGGGCTTTTGTCAGTTTCATATTGGTGGCAATGATGCCGATGGTGGTATTTTTGCCGCCGAAGGAAAGAGAAGATGCGGCTTTGATGACGCCTTCTTCTGTATTGGCAAAGGTGCCGTCAGGATTTTTGGTGCCGGCAATGATTTTGCCGTTTTCCCAGACATCTCCGAAAGCATTGACTGCAATGAGAGCAGCTACGGTGATACCGTTTTCTGTGGTTTCAGCCCAGGAACCGATGCCGCTGTTGCAGCAGTGTTCTACGCCGTTCAGTTTCCCGACCGTTGCGCCACAGCCTGCGCCATAATCGCCTTCCATAAGGATTTCGTCGGAAGCGGCTTCGCAGGCAGCTCTGCCCATGGCTTTATCAGGGCGTACGAAAGCATCTCCATAACCCAAATCAAAAAGAACAGCAGAGGGAACGATGGGAACTTTTGTGACACCTACATCAAAGCCGATGCCTTTTTCTTCCAGATAGTCCATAACGCCGCTGGCGGCTTCCAGACCAAAAGCGGAGCCACCGGACAGGACAACAGCCTGTACTCTTTCCATGGCATTGATGGGGTTGAGCAGGTCTGTTTCCCTTGTGCCAGGAGCGGCACCGCGGACATCCACGCCGCAGACAGCGCCTTTTTCTGCAATGACAACGGTAACACCTGTTTTTGCCTCTGTATTTTGTGCCTGACCGACTTTCAAGCCTTTGATATCTAAAATATTATGCTTCATAATTTCCTCCTGAAGGTGTGTTTTCTTTTATATTAACTGCAACCGAAGTCCTTGTAAATGTGGAAAAGCACCAAAGAATCTTGGCCGCCATAGAATGAAATTATCTTGGTATGTGCGGGAGGAGAAGCAATGGGATATTATCGGGTGACGGGCGGCGGAACCATTGGTGGGGAATACACAGTCAGAGGCAGTAAAAACGCAGTGCTGCCCATTCTTGCGGCTTCCATTTTGTCCGGGGATGAAGTGGTGCTGGAAAATGTGCCCCACATTACGGATGTGTTTGTTTCTCTGGAGATTTTGGAGGAACTGGGCTGCAAGACCAAACTGGAAGGAAGAACACTGACCATTGACAGCCGGAATATTGAGAAAACGGAGATCAGTGAGGAAATGGTGGGGAAAATGCGTTCTTCCATACTGTATCTGGGGGCATTGTTGGGACGAACGAAAAAAGCCTCTCTGGGACATCCCGGCGGATGTACTATCGGACGGCGTCCCATTGACCTGCATCTGCGTGCCTTTGAGAAAATGGGTGTACGAATTCGAGAGGAAAATGAGATTTTCAATTGTGAGGCGCCTTTGCTTTTGGGGTATCACATTTATCTGGAATATCCCAGCGTAGGTGCTACGGAAAATATCCTGCTCCTTTCCGTGAAAGCGGAGGGTACCACGGTCATCCACAATGCGGCAAGAGAACCGGAAATTGTAGCACTAGCTCGTTTTCTGCGGGCATGTGGTGCGGAAATTTATGGAGAAGGGACACCTACTATCATGGTGGAAGGCGTGCGAAAGCTTCATGGAGCGGTGTTTGAAGTGCCTTTTGACCGCATCGAAGCAGGGACATTTCTTTGTGCGGCTGCCATGACGGGTGGAAAGCTGTACCTGCATGGAGCAGAAAAGCAGTATATGGAACAGACACTGGAAGTTCTGGAGCAGGCAGGATGCGGACTGCGGTACGAGGAGGATGCGGTTTATTTGCAGGCACCCACACGACTTTTGTCGGATTTTACACTGGCAACAGGGCCGTATCCCGCTTTCCCCACGGATATGCAGCCAATGGTCATGAGTCTATTGACATTGGCAAAAGGAACCTGTATGATGAGTGAAACAGTGTTTGAAGCACGGTTTCGCCATGTGGCAGAATTATGCCGCATGGGAGCGAATATACAGGTGCATGGTCGAAATGCGGCAGTTTTTGGCGTGGAAAAACTCCATGGCGCAAAAGTGAGGGCAACGGATCTGCGCAGCGGAGCGGCGCTTTTGTTGGCGGCTCTGGCGGCGGAAGGAGAAACCATCGTCGAAGGCAGCGCTTTTGTGGAACGGGGTTATGAGAAACTGGAAGACGCGCTGACATTTCTCGGCGGACGGGTGCAGCTGGTATCTTAAAAGGTGATTACATGAGAAAAAAAAGAAAAAAACAGATGGAAGACATTGATTTGATGGAGGAACTGGAGTATTACCAGCCACGAAAAAAACGGCTGGAAATTCCGCAGAAATATGTCATTGCGGCAGTATTGATACTGCTGGCAGGGGCAGCATTTCTGTTTTCTCCTTTTTTTGCTGTCAAAAATATCCGGGTGGAAAATTCCGAACGGTTTGCCACATCAGATCTTTGTGAAAGAATCGGTCTGAATCAGGGGGATAATGCCATACTGTTTAACCGCTCCAAAGCGGAAGATATTCTGCGGCAAGATCCGTATATCAAAGATGCCAGACTGGTTTGGGAATTCCCTGATACCATGGTTATTTCTTTGACGGAACGGAAGGTAAGAGCCTATGTGCCTTATATGGGTTCTTATCTGTACATAGATGAAGAAGGACGGGTATTGGATGTTCAGAATGTTTATACGGAAGGACTGCCTTTGGTAAAAGGATTGGTATTCTCCGGTTTCCAACGCGGGGAAGTTTTGCAGGTGGAAAACCAAGAATCTTTGCAGGTGATGCTTCAGATTTCCCAGATGATACAGAAATATAACCTGACAGAATTCGCTGTGGAAGTGGATGTATCCAACACATCTGATATTTATGCAACGGTAAACCAGGTTCAGGTACATTTGGGCACCATGGATAATATGGATCAGAAGATACGAACCATGGCGGCAGTTGTGGTGACCATTCCCGAGGAGGACAGGGGGACTTTGGATCTGAGTGATCTTTCCAAGCCCATTGTATTCCAGTATTTGTTGTAAGAAGGTGACGGACAGATGAAACCAAAGGGAATCATACCCGGTATCACAGCTTTGTGTGCCATTTTGGGTATGCTGATTGGTGTGCAGTATAATACGGTGCAGTCTCAGGCAGCTTCGGCGGCGGGAACGGACAATGTGCGTTTGACAGAACTTTCTGCGGAACTGCGCAAGGAACGGGAAGAAAGAGAAGCACTGGAAAAACAGCTGGACAAGCAGGCAGAACTGCTGGAGACTTATGAAGCAGGAGAATCTGACGGTGCGGCTCTGGAATCTTTGCAGAAAGAAAATGAGAAACTGCGGGCATTTGCCGGATTGTCAGAACAGACAGATGCCGGTATCATTGTGACCATGGATGACAGCAAAAAAGATATGGGCGGAGATAAGAATGCTTATCTTGTTCACGCGGAAGATGTTTTAAAAGTCGTCAATGAACTTTTTGTGGCAGGTGCAGAAGCTGTTTCTGTCAATGGACAGCGGATTGTGGCCCAGAGCGGCATCACTTGTGCTGGCAGTGTGATTACGGTAAATGGTGTACGGGTAGCGGCACCTTTTGAGATCAAAGCCATCGGAGACGCCAGTGTGCTTCAAGCGGCTCTGCGTTTTCCTGGAGGTGTTGTGGATACGCTCTCTCCCTGGGGCATTGTCATTGACATTCGCGAGGAAGCGTCTGTGACTGTTCCAGCTTATACCCAGTCTGCTTTGTGGAAAACAACAGAGGAAGGAGAAGATGCGTCATGAAAATCATCGTTCCTGTCATTGGATTATGTGCGGGGATTCTGTTGGGAATCAAAAGCGGTATCGTCCTGCCTTATGCCATGATGGCTTATGGCGGAGTTGGGATTCTGGCGTGTCTGGATACAGTGCTGGGCGGTGTGCGCGCGGACATGGAGCATCAGTTTCAGATGCGGATATTCGTCAGCGGTTTTTTTATCAATGGAATCGTTGCCATTGGTCTGGTTTGGCTGGGAAAACAGCTGAATATGGATTTGTCTATTGCGGCCATTGTTGTCTTTGGTTCTCGGATTTTTTATAATTTTAGTAAAATTAGAAGATTTTTGTTGAATAAAAGACAAAAAGAGGCTATGATAGGAGAAGAGTAAGAAAGGTCAGAAAAGAAAGTTAAAAATATCGAAAAAAATTATGAATTATTCTGTTTTTGTATGGTAATTCGTCTTTTTTTCATGTATAATTAAAGGCATGATTATGGAATTGGTAGGAGGGGATTTTTTTGCTCGAATTTGACATCCCAATGAGCAATATGGCACAAATAAAAGTAATCGGTGTAGGCGGTGGTGGCAACAACGCTGTTGACCGTATGATTGAAGATGGACTGGACGGCGTGGAATTCATTTCCATTAACACAGATGGACAGGCTTTGGCGAAATCCAAATCCAGCACAAAAATTCAGATTGGTGAAAAGCTGACCAAAGGCCTTGGTGCCGGCGGTAACCCTGAAATCGGTGAAAAATCCGTAGATGAAACACAGGATGAAATCGCGCAGGCTCTGCGTGGTTCCGATATGGTATTCATCACAGCCGGTATGGGCGGCGGCACAGGTACCGGCGCAGCACCCAGAATCGCGGCTATCTCCAAAGAACTGGGTATCCTGACAGTAGGTGTTGTTACAAAACCCTTCAACTTTGAAGGCAAAAAGAGAATGAGCAATGCGGAAAAAGGTATCGCGGAACTGAAAAAGAACGTGGATACACTGGTTATCATTCCTAACCAGAGACTTCTGAGCATCATCGACAAAAAGACAACACTGACAGAAGCATTCCGCAAAGCTGACGAAATCCTCAGACAGGGCGTACAGGGTATTGCAGACCTGATCTCCAAACCCGGCGTTATCAACCTGGACTTCGCAGACGTTCGCACCGTTATGGCAGACAAAGGCGTTGCCCACATGGGTATTGGCCGTGCTGCTGGTGAAAACAAAGCGGAAATTGCAGCAAAAATGGCAATCCAGAGCCCTCTGCTGGAAACAACTATCGAAGGTGCAAAGAGCGTCCTGATCAACTTCAGCGGCGACATGAACCTGGGTCTGATGGAAACAGAAGAAGCTGCAGATCTGATCAGAGAATCTATCGATCCCGAAGCAGAAATCATCTTCGGTACAACCATCAACGAAGAACTGCAGGATGAAGTTATCGTTACTGTTATCGCAACAGGTCTGGAAGATGACATTCCCGCTCCCGAACCCAGAAGAGTGGCACAGCCTGTGGAAAAAGCACCTGAAGCAACAGAAGAAGTTGTGGAAGAAAGCGCTGAAGAAACAGCAGAACAGCGCCCCGCAAGAAGATTTGCGGATCTGGATGATTTCGAATCTGAAATCAAAATTCCTGATTTCTTGACAAGAAAGAAATTCTAATCTTCTATACATAAGGAAAAACAAAAACGGATGAATCCCGAAAGGATTGATCCGTTTTTTTGTTGCGCAAAGTGGATGTTTGACAAAAAGCGAAACATAAAATTAGAGAGAATGACTGGTTTTACAACATTGTTCTGGTATAACTGCAATAGTTTTTGTCCCTTATTTTGTATGACATACTGAAAAATCATAGCCTGTTATATTTTGTAATAATTTTCATGTAAAATAAATGTACAAAGTTTTTGGGGAAAGTTTATGAAGAGAGAAACAGGAGGGGAGCAATATGGCAGAAACATTTTGTGGAAAAAATTGTGATTTATGTCAGGAGAAACTGTCGGAAGAATGCAGAGGATGCAAAGAAGGGCCAGGCAGGCGTTTTGGCGGTAACTGTCCCATTGCGGATTGCTGTCGGGAAAAATATCACGCAAACTGCGATACCTGTCAGGAAGCCATGAGTTGTACAAAACGACAGCAGAAAGATCAGATGCAGCAAATACGCATTGCAGAAGCGGCGGCAAAAGAAGAAAAAGAAGTTCAAAAAAGAGAAAAAGCAAAGGTACTGGGAAAATGGCTGTGGCTTTTGTTCTGGCTCCTCATTCCCAATATCATTGCGGGGATTATGTCTAACGAAAGCTTGAAGCCTATCAGTCCAACGATGTACTATATTGGTACTGTTTTGGGGATAGTTGTAGAGATTATTTATTGTATCGTACTGTTTATGCTGCGGCATGTAGAAAAAAAATATGGACATGCTGTGATCTGTATCATTGCTGGTGTGGTGTTGACTGTTGTGAGCTTGCTCTTGGCAGATGGGGCATTGTTTTTCGCGGTACTGTTTATGTTTGCGACAGTGGCAGCGAGTCTGGCAGGCAGCTACTTCCTGTACTATGGCCATGCAGCTGTATTGGAGGATTTTGATGTGGAATTTTCCGAGAAATGGAAAAAACTGTGGAAATGGCAGATTATCTGCCTCTGTGGCGCAGTGGCTGGTGTGTGCCTGCTGTTCCTGTGGATTCTGGGAGTTTTGTTGGTGTTGGCAAGTGCCATTGGCATTGCTGTGGTCAGCATTGTGCAGCTGGTTTATCTGTATCGTATGGCAGTGCTGTTCCGGGAATATACATAATATGAAAATAAAAAGGATACGCTGTTTTGCGGCGTATCCTTTTTGCTGTTATCGAATCATGTTGTCGATCATGGCGCTGATCTTGTCCCGACTGATTTTTTCCAGAATGGCTTTTTTCACAAATTCGTCTTTGCTGTATCCAAATTGTGCCAGATATTCATTAAGCTGAGCCATGGTGTCGGGATCTATGGTAACGGACAGGCGTTTGCCTGTGGATTTCGGTTTTGTGCTGCTTTTTTTCGCAGTGGATTTTGTACTTTTCTCTGCCATAGGGGTTCTCTCCTTCCTCTGTATTCAGTATATCAAAAAAAGAAAAAAATAGCAGTATGTTTTTTCAAAGGCAGGGCAAAATAAGTGCGTACCAAACAAAAGGAGGCGCACACAATGGAAAAATGTAATGAATGTATCAGATGTACCGTAGACAATTGCAGACACCACCACAACACAAAAAATTACTGCACACTGGAAACCATCCAGGTGGGCACACATGAAGCAAACCCTACCATGGATCAGTGCACAGACTGTCTGTCCTACACAAAAAGATAAGATTGTCTGAATAAGGGAGAAACGGGCATTTCATGAATTTGAGGTGTCCGTTTTTTCTATTGCGATGGGGTTGCGTGGTCGGTATAATGAAAATGGAGGTGTTTGCCATGAGATTATATCTGGTTCGCCATGGACAAACAGATATGAATAAGCGAAATATGTTTTATGGCTGGACAGATGCGGATATCAACGAAACGGGTATACAGCAGGCAGAAATGCTGCGGCAGTATTTCCGGCAGGTTCCCATTGATGCCATTTACAGCAGCGATCTGAGAAGAGCAGCTCATACAGCGGAAATCATCGCCGCTGGGAAGGATATGAAAGTACACTATGACAGCGCTTTTCGAGAACTCTATTACGGAGATTGGGAAAACCAGACAGCAGAATACATAGAAACCAACTATAAAGAAGAATTGCGGGGCTGGGTCACAGACTGGAAAGATCTTGCTATGCCCAATGGGGAAAAGTTTTCGGATTTTTACAATAGGGTTGCCGCAGGAATTGATAGATTGGTGGAGGAAAACCGTGGCAAAAACGTCCTTTTGGTTGCCCATAATGGTGCTCTCAGTGCTATGTTTTGTCATTTGACGGGAGCAGGTATGGATGGCTTCTGGCGGTTCGATTCCAAACAGGGGCATTATAGTTCTGTGCTGATTTCCAAAAAGTGGACCACCATTGAAAGCATCAATCATCCTTTGTGTCTGGAGGAGGAATGACATGAAAGCCAAATGTCATAACATGGAGAAGAAAGATGCTGTTTTTTCCAACGAGCATCTCTGCGGCGGAAAAATCATAGAATCCTTTATCCCTACCTGTGAGGAGGATGGATTTACCCTTTTGCAGCGGAAACGGGGAATACGGTTGATTTTTGTGGGATTGGAGCCAAAGCTGGACTGGTTTCCTGTGCCTTATCTTTGGGTTTTTGCCACAGATGAAAAGGGCGGTTCATTTGCTCATGGAGAAGGCAGGCTGGAAAACAGCCCTATTTATTATGTGTCAGAAGAAAAGAAGTGTTGGTATCTGGCGAAAAATTTTCGGGAATTTGTCTGGCTGGTGATTTTTGCGCCAGAATGGATGGAAAAAGCAACAGGAAAGAAAGCTGATTTTTCAGAAGAAACAAAAGAAGAAAGAGCGAAAATGGGTATGGTTTTTGGTCTGGAACCGCCGAAAACAGATTTGCTGGCTGTTGTGAAAGAAGCGGAGGAAATCCGTATTTTTGCCAGTCAAGCAGAAGCGGAAGCAGAATATGAACTTTTATAAAGGGGAAAAGTTATGAAAAGTATGGAATTTTGGCGGCGTTGGTTATGACTTTTGCGCTGGCAGGCTGCGGCGGAGAAAAGCAGGCAGAAGTGGCTGCCCAGGAAGCTATGGCTGACACCATGATTAACTCTGGCAGTGCTGGCGGCAGCAGTGGATTTTCTGAAACATATGAGATGGAGAAGCTTTGCATTTTTATGTGAGAAACACACGACCGGAAAGCGATGTGTACACGGAACTGAAGGTAAGTATTCTCTGCGACGAAGAAGAAGTGGCGCAGGAAGTGATTTTGCCGGGAGAATCCGCAGTGGTGACAACCATGCTGACAGAAAAGGAAAAAGAATATACCTGTAAGGCGGAGCCGGGGAAAAATGGTGGAGATATGGCTTTGTGTTATGCTATCGTCCAAGGGGAAGCCGAAACGGAGGATGCGGCAGCGTTTTTGGATGAAATGGTTGGTAAGCAGGAATAAAAAAAGCGAAAAACCGTTGATTTTTCAGGCAGTCTGACGGTTTTGAAAAAAATACGTTCTGTAAAGGAAAAATACTTGACAGCCGCCCTCTTTTCGGATACAATAACACAGGTGGTTGTAAAGTGATTTTACTTTACAGGAGGAAAAGACCATGGATGAAATCTTACATCTGACACTGCTCTACGATTTCTACGGTGAGCTTTTGACAGAGAAACAAAAACAGGTATTCGATCTGCACTATCAGGACGATCTTTCCCTTTCGGAAATCGGAGAGGAATTGTCCATCAGCCGTCAGGCGGTGCGGGATCAGCTGAAGCGGACAGAAAAAATCCTTATGGATTATGAACAGAAGCTGGGGCTGGTAGCCAGATTTCAGGCACAGAAAAAATCTGTACGGGAAATGCTGGATATTTTACAGGAGATGGAAACAGAGGGTCTTTCGGAAAAAAGAATCCGCCAACTGGAAAAAATGAAACAGATTGCCGAAGCAATATTATCCTGAGAGGAGGGCGGTCTATGGCATTTGAAAACCTTTCCAATAAGCTGCAGGATGTGTTCAAGCAGCTGCGGGGCAAAGGCAAGCTGACAGAAGCAGATGTAAAAACCGCCATGCGGGAAGTAAAGATTGCGCTTCTGGAGGCAGACGTAAACTTTAAAATCGTTAAAAACTTCATCAAGACTGTTACGGAACGGGCTGTTGGCACAGAGGTGCTGGAAGGCCTGAATCCGGGACAGCAGGTGATTAAGATTGTAAATGAGGAGCTTATCTCTCTCATGGGCACTACACAAAGTCAGTTGACTTTCGCAAAGCGTCCTCCCACCGTTTATATGATGGTAGGTCTGCAAGGTGCCGGTAAAACCACCAGCAGCGGGAAGCTGGCGGGACAGCTGCGGAAGCAGGGCAGAAATCCTCTGCTGGTAGCCTGCGACGTGTATCGTCCGGCTGCTATCAAACAGTTGCAGGTAGTTGGGAAAAACTACAACATTCCCGTATTTGAAATGGGGGACAAACTCAGTCCCGTGGAAATTTCCAAGAAAGCGTTGGAATACGCAGCGGAAAACCGCAATGATGTCATCCTCATCGATACAGCAGGTCGTCTGCATATCAATGAAGAACTGATGCAGGAACTGCAGGACATCAAGGAAGTGGTAAAACCTCAGGAAATCCTTCTGGTGGTTGACGCTATGACTGGTCAGGATGCGGTAACCGTAGCGGAAAGCTTTGACAGCCAGCTGGGCATTGATGGTATCATCATGACAAAGCTGGACGGCGACGCCAGAGGCGGTGCGGCACTTTCTGTCAGAAGCGTAACCAACAAGCCCATCAAGTATATCGGTATGGGGGAAAAGATGGAGGACTTGGAGCCCTTCTATCCCGACCGAATGGCTTCCAGAATCCTGGGCATGGGCGATGTGCTGACACTCATTGATAAGGTGCAGCAGAACATCGACGAGCAGGAAGCCAAGGAAATGCAGAAAAAAATGCTTTCCAACGAATTCACACTGGAGGATTTCCTTTCTCAGATGCAGCAGATCAAGAAAATGGGTCCGCTGAAAGATCTGATGGGTATGATTCCGGGTATGAATAAATTTAATCTGGACGAAGCCTTAAACGGCGTTGACCCGTCCAAGGAAATGGCGAAAACAGAAGCCATCATCCAGTCCATGACAAGAGAGGAACGGCTGAATCCTTCCATCCTCAATGGACCACGGAAAAAGCGTATCGCCAACGGCTCCGGCAGAAGTATCGCCGAAGTCAATCGTCTGCTGAAACAGTTTGAAGAAATGAAGAAAATGATGAAGCAGATGAACAACATGCAAAAAGGCAAAAAGGGCAAGCTTCCTTTTTTCCGATAAACTTTTTATGAACACTTGCAGGAGGTGAAATGAAATGGCAGTAAGAATCAGACTGAAAAGACTGGGTGCAAAGAAAGCTCCTTTCTATAGAATCGTTGTAGCAGATTCCAGAACATCCAGAAACGGTAAATCCATCGACGAAATCGGTTACTACGATCCTACAAAGGAACCCGTTGTTCTGAAAGTTGACGCAGAAGCAGCTAACAAATGGCTGGCAACAGGCGCACAGCCTTCCGAAACAGCTAAAGCTCTGCTGAAAAAAGCTGGCGTTATCGGCGAATAATTCGTAACGGGGGCCAATGCAATGAAAGAATTACTGGAAGTAATCGCAAAAAATCTAGTGGAACATCCCGAACAGGTGCAGGTTTCCGAAAAAGAAGGCGAACGCGCTTGGATTTTGGAACTGAAAGTTGCCCCTGAAGATATGGGTAAGGTCATCGGCAAGCAGGGCAGAATTGCAAAAGCAATCCGTACTGTGGTAAAAGCGGCGGCCATCCACGAGGATAAAAAGATTATCGTAGAAATCGTACAGTAAGGGAAACCGCTGTATACGGCAGGGTGCAGGCGCATCCTGCTGATTTTGTTTATACGGAAAAAATGAGGTGCAAAAACCATGGAACAATATTTTGAAATCGGAAAAATCACAGGAACCCACGGTATCCGGGGAACCATGCGCGTATTTCCAACTACGGAAGACCCTTCCCGCTTTGAACGCCTGAAAGAAATCATTGTGGAAATCCGCGGCAAACGGGAAACTTTCCATATCCAGAAAGTAGCATTCCATAAACAGTTTGTGCTGCTGACCGTGAAGGAAATTACAGATATTAACGTGGCGGAACTGTATAAAAACGGACGGATTCTCATTTCTGATGCCATGGCAATCCCTTTGGGTGAGGATGAATACTACAACCGCGACCTCTATGGTCTGAAAGTGGTAACAGAAGAAGGGGAAGAACTGGGCGAAATTACAGAAATTTTCCCTACCGGCTCCAATGATGTGTATGTGGTGAAAAAAGACGGCAAAGGCAAAGAACTTCTCCTGCCTGCTATCAAAGACTGCATCAAGAATGTAGATTTGGAAAACGGCGTTATGACTGTAAAACTGCTGGAAGGATTGAGATAAATGAAACAGTTTTTTGTACTGACACTGTTTCCTGAAATGATCCAGCAGACCCTTTCTCACAGCATTATGGGACGTGCCCAGAAAGAAGGACATATCTCCGTGGAAGCCATCAACATTCGGGATTATACACTGAACAAACAGAAACATGTGGACGATTATCCCTATGGCGGCGGCGCTGGCATGGTTATGCAGGCACAGCCCATTTATGATGCTTATCAGAGCATTGCGGAAAAGGCAAAAGGCGCAAGGGTGGTTTATATGACACCCCAGGGCAGACCTTTTACCCAACGCATTGCGGAAGAATTGTCCAAGGAAGAAAATCTGGTGTTCCTCTGCGGGCACTATGAAGGCATTGATGAAAGAATCATTGAAGAAATCGTCACAGATGAAATTTCTCTGGGGGATTTCGTTCTGACAGGGGGAGAATTGGCGGCAATCACCATCATTGATGCTGTATCCCGTCTGGTACCTGGTGTGTTAGGTAAAGAGGATTCTTTTGCCGATGAAAGTTTTTCTGATGGGCTGCTGGAATATCCCCAGTATACCCGTCCCCCCGTATTTCATGGGAAAGAAGTACCGGAAATCCTTCTGAGCGGACACCATGCCAATATTGCCAAATGGCGCAGAGAACAGTCTCTCATCCGTACGGTGAAAAAGCGCCCGGATTTGCTGGAAACAGCAGAACTGACCGTAAAGGAACGGCAGTTTGTGGAAAGACTGCGGGAAGAATTGCAGGAAACAGAATAAAATCTTGGAAGAAAGCTGGAATCTTTTATATTGCAAAGATTTCAGCTTTTTTGTTGCGGAAAAACGTTGGACAAGGTGGCGAAAAGATTGCTTTGTATGTGCTTTTCAGGTATGATGAAATTAAGAGAAGAAGGAAAAAAGGAAAGAAGAAAAGAAGAAGGAAGGGGGATGTTTATGAACTGGTGGAATTTATCTGTATTTTGTATCATTCCCATTGTATCTGTGATCTTCTTTTTCTTTTGGAAAAGAAAATATCTTTGGATAGCACCATTGACTTCCACAGTCATTTCTGTTGCAATCAGCCTTTTTGCAATGCCATCTATTCTCAGTGACGCAGAGCATCGCAGTATGTTTTTTGGCATTAGTGTTATGCTCCATATTCTGATAGCAGTTGTATTGACTGTCATTGCTTATGTGGTGGCGCGTTTTTTAGATAAAAAATAAAAAGGATGAATTTCTTTGAAATGAAAAAGCATCTATCCAAAGCAACTTCCACTTAAAAAACATTGTTTTCGGTTTTATTGATTTTTAAGTGGAATTGCGGCGGCTATCTTCAGAAGAAAACATATCTGATAAAATCTCAGTAAAAATAAGAAAGCCAAAATCCTTTGGATGAATAAGGATTTTGGCTTTCTTTGTTTTCTTATGAAGAAGCTCCTAATTTGAGATAGATGCTTTTGTGTTTTTATCTTTTTTTGCCTTTTTCTTTTTTGGCAATTTCAATGTGTACCCGTTTGTTTTTGATTTTGCAGTTTTTCATGCCGTAAAGGACGTCTTTTACATATTCCTTGGGTACATCTACGAAGGTATAGTCATCGAACAAGTCAATGGCCCCCAGTGCTTTGCCGGGAACGCCTGCTTCGTTGGCAATGGCGCCGACGATGTCTTTGGCACGGATTTTGTTTTTCTTGCCGGCGCTGATGAACAGACGTACCATTTTTTCGCCTTCGCCGCCGTACATTTCGGTGCCGTTGAAGTTGATGTCGTCCATGATGTCCATATCGTCGGTGCGCACATCTGCCAGATTGTGTTTCAGCAGAGCAGCGGCAATGTCCATGGCTGCATAGTCGTTTTCCATGAGACGTTCTACCAGATTGATATATTTTACCAGATGACCCTCCTGGATGGTTTCTTTGATTTTTTCCAGGAAGATGTTTGTTTTCATTTCTTCCACATCGCTGAGGGTAGGCAGTTTCTGCTGAATGATCTTTGTTTTGGTGTAGCGCATGATGTCACGCAGTTTGTAGATTTCCTTGCCTACGCAGAAAGTGAAGGCTTTGCCGCTTCTGCCGGCACGACCAGTTCTGCCGATACGGTGCACATAGTATTCTTCATCCTGAGGAACGTCGTAGTTGAATACGATGTCAATATCGTCTACGTCGATACCTCTTGCCGCTACGTCTGTGGCAACGAGAATTTCGATGGTGCCGTTGCGGAATTTCTGCATAACTTTGTCACGCTGTGCCTGTTTCAGGTCACCATGGAGACCTTCTGCAAAGTAGCCGCGGCCCTGGAGCAGTTCCACCAGATCGTCCACGCGTTTTTTGGTGTTGCAAAATACCATAGCCAGATTGGGCATGTATACGTCGATGATACGAGTCAGAGCTTCCAGTTTTGTTTTTTCTTTTACGTCAAAGTAATACTGTTCGATATTGGGAACAGTCAGTTCTTTCCGAACGATTTTTACATATTCAGGATCTCTCTGGAAACGTCTGGTGATGTCCAGGATTTCAGGAGAAAGGGTAGCGGAGAACAGCAGTGTCTGATGGTCTTCGGGGATTTTCACCAGAATGGTTTCAATGTCCTCTCTAAAGCCCATGTCCAGCATTTCGTCCGCTTCGTCCAGAATCATCATCTGTACGGTTTCCATTTTCAGTGTGCGACGGCGCATGTGATCCATAACACGGCCGGGTGTACCAATGACAACCTGCGCGCCTTTTTTCAGTGCTAAGATCTGACGGTCAATGGGCTGGCCGCCGTAAATAGGCACAACGCGGATGTTGTCTTTGTATTTCAGCAGTTTCCGGAATTCTTCGCTGACCTGGATGGCCAGTTCTCTGGTAGGGCAGAGGATCAGTGCCTGCAAACGGCGGTCATCGGGATCGATGCGTTCCAGACAAGGAATACCGAATGCGGCTGTCTTGCCGGTACCTGTCTGAGACTGACCGATGATGTCTTTGCCTGCTTTTACCAGAGGGATTGCCTGGGACTGGATGGGAGTTGCTTCTTCAAAACCCATATCCAGTACAGCCTGGTAAATTTCTTTGGATAACTGCATGTCTTCAAATCTTAAATGTTCCATGTGATTTTCCTTTCTTTATTTTCTTTACAAAGCCGAAGAAAACCCACAGAACCCGTTGAAAGATGTTTTCTTTCGACTCAAAACCTATATTTCAGCGCTTTGGCAATGATAAAACTTCCCGATTAAAGCGCATAGCGGAAAAAAACCGCAGACAATAACTATACCAGTTTTGCATACAAAAAGCAAGGCGAAATCCGGAGGATAGCGGCGAATTGTGATAAACTTATAAAAATAGAAAGGAAAGGTGAATTTTTTTGCATGACCACCCAAAATTCTCCCGGCATTCCCCCTTGACTTTCTGTTACAGTGTGTTATAATGTGGTCATTGTTAATAGTCGAAAGGCTATGAAGGTGAAAAGTACGCAGATGCGCCGCCTCAGAGAGAAAACGTCATCGGCTGAAAGCGTTTTTGGTCTGGAGAGTTTGCGGAAGTTCCCACCGGAGCCGATTTCCTGAAGTGCCTATGGCAAGCGTAGGGAAATCCGTTTCATGCACGTTACGCATCAGAGTGCCTGTGTTAGCAGGAATTTGGGTGGTACCACGGAAGTCTTCGTCCCTATTGGGATTGAAGGCTATTTTTTTTGCAGTGAAACGTCAATCAATACCAGATAGAAAAAAGGAGAGAAAAGGACAATGAAGGAAAAATTAAAAGCCATTCAGGAAAAAGCCATGGCTGCTTTCCAGGAAGCAAAAGAAATGAAAGACATTGATGATCTGAAAGTAAAATACCTGGGCAAAAAAGGCGAATTGACAGCCATTTTGAAAGAAATGGGCAAACTCAGCGCAGAAGAACGCCCCATCATCGGTCAGATGGCAAACGATGTACGTCAGAATCTGGAAAAAATGCTGGATGAAGCAAAGAACCGTCTGGCAGCAGCAGAAATGGCACATCGTCTGGAAAAAGAAAAAATCGACGTTACCATGCCCGGCAGAGCAAGAGCAGAAGGTCACAGACATCCTATGAGCATCGTTACAGATGAAATCTGCAGCATCTTCATGGGTATGGGCTACGAAGTGGCAGAAGGCCCTGAAGTAGAAAAAGACTACTACAACTTTGAAGCACTGAACATTCCTAAAAACCATCCCGCAAGAGATGAACAGGATACTTTCTACATCGGCGGCGACATCCTGCTGCGTACCCAGACATCTCCTATGCAGGTTCGTACCATGGAAAAAGGCAAACTGCCCATCCGTATGGTATGTCCCGGTGCTGTTTACCGTTCCGACGAAGTAGACGCAACTCACTCTCCTGTATTCCATCAGCTGGAAGGTCTGGTTGTAGATAAAAATATCACTATGGGTGACCTGAAAGGCGCGCTGGTTGTATTTGCGAAAGAATTGTTCGGGGAAGATACAAAAGTTCGTTTCCGTCCTCACCATTTCCCTTTCACAGAACCCAGTGCAGAAATGGACGTAACTTGCTTCGCATGTGGCGGTAAAGGCTGCCGCGTATGTAAAGGCGAAGGCTATATCGAACTGTTGGGCTGCGGTATGGTACATCCCAAAGTTCTGAAAATGAGCGGTATCGATCCTGACGAATACAGCGGTTTCGCATTCGGTATGGGTCTGGAACGTGTTGCAATGCAGCGTTACGGCATCACAGACCTGCGTCTGCTGTTCGAAAACGATATGAAATTCCTGAAACAGTTCTAATAGATTTGAGTATTTGCATTTGAAAGGAGAATCAGTAACATGGATGTACCTATGTCATGGTTAAAAGAATATGCAGCGGTGACAGCACCGGTGAAAGATTATATGGAAGATATCACAATGAGCGGTTCCAAAGTAGAAGGCGTAACTTCTATGGCTGGGGAACTGAAAAACATTGTGACAGGTTATATCAAAGCTATTGAAAAACACCCTCACGCAGATAAACTGGTGGTTTGCACCATCGATATTGGCGCAGGCAAAGATCTGACTATCGTAACAGGCGCACCTAATGTAAATGTTGGTGACTATGTTCCTGTTGCACTGGATAATTCCGTTATCGCTGGCGGCAAAGAAATTCATACAGGCGATCTGAGAGGTATTTCTTCCGAAGGTATGCTTTGCTCCATCGAAGAACTGGGCTTCGACAGATATGATTTCCCCGAAGCACCTGAATACGGCATTTATATTTTCCCTGAACCCGTAGAACTGGGCAAAGACGTTGCAGATGTACTGGATCTGAAAGATGATGTTGTAGAATACGAAATCACTTCCAACCGTCCTGACTGCTTCAGCATTCTGGGTATTGCAAGAGAAGCAGCTGCAACATACAGAATTCCTTTCTGCCCCCCTGTTATCACAGTAAAAGAAGAAGCAGAAGGCAAAACAGAAGATCTGATTTCCGTTGAAATCAAAAATCCTACACTGTGCCCTCGTTATGTGGCAAGAGCCATCAAAAATGTAAAAATCGCTCCTTCTCCTCGTTGGATGCGTAAGAGACTGCGTGCCGCAGGGGTTCGTCCCATCAATAATATCGTAGATATTACCAACTATGTAATGTTGGAAATGGGTCAGCCTATGCACGCTTTCGACGTTGACACCATCAAAGACAGACATATCATCGTAAGAAACGCAAACGAAGGCGAAAAAATTACAACACTGGACGGCGTAGAACGTCAGCTGGATCCTTCCATGCTGGTAATTTCCGACCCTGAAAAAGCTGTTGCGATTGCAGGCGTAATGGGTGGCGAAAACTCCAAGATCAGCGAAAGTGCAGAAGCTGTTCTGTTCGAATCCGCAGTTTTCGACGGCCCTAACATTCGTATCACAGCAAAGAAAGTTGGTCTGCGTACAGACGCTTCCAGCAAATTCGAAAAAGGTCTGGATCCTAACCTGGCTCTGGATGCTGTCAACAGAGCTGCACAGCTGGTTGAAATGCTGGGCTGCGGCGAAGTTGTTCCTGGTGTTGTAGACTGCTATCCTAATAAGAGAGAAACATGGGAACTGTCTTACTCCCCCGAATGGATCAACAAATTCCTGGGCACAGACATTTCCGAAGAAGAAATGCAGCAGATCTTCGAACGTATCGAATTGAAAGTAGACCCTGTAAACCATAAAGTAACTGTTCCTACATTCCGTCCTGACCTGGAAGCACAGGCTGACCTGGCGGAAGAAATTGCACGTTTCTATGGTTATGACAAGATCGAACCCACACTGGCTTCCGGTACACCTACCGTTGGTAAAAAGACTTATGCACAGAACATCACCACACTGGTAAAAGACACTATGATTGCAGAAGGTCTGTGCGAAGGTATGACATACAGCTTCGAAAGCCCTAAGGTATTCGATAAACTGCTGATCCCCGCAGACAGCAAACTGCGTCAGACAGTTACAATCTCCAACCCTCTAGGGGAAGACTTCAGCGTAATGCGTACCGTTTCCATCAATGGTATCCTGAATTCTCTGTCTACTAACTATAACAGAAGAAATGAAAGCGCTGGTATCTTTGAAGTGGCAAGAGTATACCTGCCCAAAGCAGTGCCTGTAACAGAACTGCCTGATGAAATCCCTACACTGACAGTAGGTATGTACGGCAAAATGGATTTCTATGACATCAAAGGTGTTGTAGAACATCTGATGATTGTACTGGGTATCGGCGACAGAGCAGAATATACAGTAGAAACAGAACTGTCTTGGATGCATCCCGGCAGAACTGCTTCTGTAATCATTGACGGCGTGAATGTTGGTTACCTGGGTGAACTGCATCCTACCGTTGCAAAGAACTATAACATCGGCACAAAAGTATATCTGGCAGTGCTGAATATGGAAGAACTGATCAAAGCTTCCAACATGGTAAATGTTTATAAACCTCTGCCTAAATTCCCTGCTATCACCAGAGATATCGCAATGTTGGTGAAAGAAGACGTAACAGTAAAACAGATTGCAGATGAAATTCGCAAAAACGGCGGCGAATATCTGGAAGAAGTAAAACTGTTCGACGTATATCAGGGTGAACAGATCGAAAAAGGTTATAAATCCGTGGCTTATTCCATTTCTTTCCGCAGCGCAGAACGTACATTGGCTGACGCTGACGTTGCAGACAGCATGCAGGCAATTCTGGATGGTCTGGCAAAAGAACTGGGCGCACAGCTGAGAGATAAATAAGAAAAAATAGAATGAAATGAAACAGACGGCTTGAGAAAGCCGTCTGTTTTTTTGCAAAAGAATATCTTTTGTGGTAGGATAAAAGAAATAATAAGAAACAGAGGGGAAGCTTATGGATTTACCAAAATATCAAGCATTTTATAAACCCATTTTACTTTTCTTACAGGATGGTAAGGCACATTCCACAAAAGAAATTAAACAGTACACCCAGAAATATTTTTCGTTGAAAGAAGAAGATATTATAGAAAAATTGGCAAGTGGAGGGCAGACGGTTTTTACAGATCGAAACGCTTGGGCGCTTTTGTATTTAAAGAATGCAATTTTGATAGAGAATACATCAAGAGGTATTTATCAGATTACACGGCGAGGTTTGGATGTGTTGAAAGATGCACCAGATGTATTGAATAATCAATATTTAAAGAGATTTCCTGAATTTCAGCAATTTTTGGGGAAGAATGTAGATTCTGAACAGCAGTCAGATACTGATGAAAATACACCGGAAGATACCTTTGCAGAGGCTTTTGAAAAAATGAATGATAATTTAGCAGACGAGATATTGGATGAGGTTATGCGTATTTCGCCGGTTGCCTTTGAAAAAATGATATTAGATTTGCTTGCAAAGATGGGATATGGTGCTTTTGAGAATGCTGGCAGAACGACCAGCATTACGGGAGATGAAGGAATCGATGGCATCATTATGGAGGACAAGCTTGGTTTTGATCTGATTTATATTCAGGCAAAAAAATGGGATAGGGATAAAACTGTTGGAAGACCAGAAATTCAAAGCTTTGTGGGAGCAATTGCCGGAAAAGGTGGAAAAGGATTGTTTGTTACGACGGCAAAATTTTCTTCCCATGCCATTGCCTATGCCCAGACACAACACATCATTTTGATTGATGGGCGAAAATTGGCAAATTTGATGATGGAATATAATTTTGGGGTAACTGTCAAAAAGACATTTGCTATCAAAGCCATTGATACAGATGTGTTTAACGAATACAATGACGAAAATTAAATGGTTTTTCTATTAAAAAAGTCAGTAGGAAATGAATTCCTGCTGACTTTTTTGTGTTATTAGATTGTAAGATCACGGTTTTCATACTGTTTGATGTAACAAATCCCCACCGCTGTTGGGCCGCAATGGGTACCAATTGTGATACCGACAGGCCAAGGGGTATCCATAACATAGAAGCCTTCCGCTTTCAGCTGAGCGATGAGATCCTCAGCCACAGCTTGGCGTTCTTTTTCGGCGCGGATGACACAAAGGGTATATTTATCTTTCTGGTCGCCGATTTCTTTCACAGTCATGTCAAAGATGGTTTTCAGTGCTTTTTTGTGTCCGCGGACTTTGCTTTCCGGGAACAGTTCGCCTTCTTTCATAACGATGATTGGCTTGATGTTCAAAATGGCACCGGCAAAAGCCGCAGCTTTGCCCACACGTCCACCATGCTGCAAGAAGTCCAGAGAATCAACGGTAAAGTTGATCTTTGTGGTCTGCTTCTGTACTTCCAGTGTCTCCAGCAGTCTGTCCAGATCATATCCGGCGTCACGCATGCGGCAGGCTTCATATACCAGCATACCCTGGGTGCCAGTTACGCTGATGGTGTCCACTACTTCGATGCGGCTGTCAGGATATGTTTCCAGCAGAATCTGTTTTGCGTTATTGGCACTCTGGAAAGAACCGCTGAATTTTGCAGTCAGACACATGCAGACAATGTCTTTGCCTTCTTTCAGATAAGGCTCAAATACATCAATATAATCCTGAATGGGAGGCAGAGAGGTTTTAGGGAAAACCTTTGCTTCCTTCACTTTGTCGTAAAATTCTTCCGGTGTCAGATCCAGCAGTTCTTTATGATAGTTGATGGTGTCAAAAGTTGCGTAATAAGGTACAATGCCAATGTTTAATTTTGGCAGCAGATCTGCGGGAATGTCGCAGGAACTGTCGGATATAATTTGATATGGTCTCATAACAATCCTCCATACTTGTTTACTTAGTGTTTCTACATTGTAAGGCAAAGGCGGCTTGTTTGTCAACGAAAAGGGCGTAAGTCCTGAAAAAAGGGGAAAACCGTGGATTTTGTTTGATTTTTCGTATACAGAATGCTATACTGAAATAATGTGGCAGAAAGGAGGAAGAACATGGGAAAAACACTGGTCATTGCCGAAAAACCTTCTGTGGCAAGGGATATTGCCAAGACTCTTGGGGTATCCGGCAAAAATGAAGGATACCTCACTGGGGAAAACTATGTGGTTTCCTGGGCAATCGGGCATCTGGTCACTCTGGCGGAACCGGAAGCCTATGACGTGAAGTATAAAAAATGGAATTTTGAAACACTTCCCATTCTTCCTGATTCTATGAAACTGGAAGCCATCAAAAAAACACGCAGTCAGTTGAAGGTGCTGCACAAACTTATGCACAGTCGGGAAATTGACGAAATCATCTGCGCTACCGATAGTGGGCGGGAAGGGGAATTGATTTTTCGCTATATATACGAGATTACCCAATGCCGGAAACCTTTTCGGAGGCTGTGGATTTCCAGTATGACGGAGACAGCCATTCGGGAAGGATTTGTCCATTTGCAGGACGGCAGTCATTATGATCTGCTGTATCATTCTGCCAGATGCCGTGCAGAAGCAGACTGGCTGGTGGGAATGAATGCTTCCCGTGCTTACACCATTCGGTATGGAGCATTGCTCAGTATCGGAAGGGTGCAGACACCAACATTGGCGCTGATTGTAGAAAAGCAAAAAGAAATTGACGCCTTTGTGCCGCAGGATTATTTCGAGGTGCAGGCGGATTTTGAACAGTATACGGGTTTTTGGATCGACGAAAAAGAAAATACCCGTCTGGATCTGCGGGAAAAAGCGGAACAGATTGCAGAAAGAGTGAAGGGGCAGCGAGGAATTGTTTCTGAAATCGTGAAAGAGGAAAAACGCCAGTTGCCGCCACTGCTTTATGATTTGACAGAATTACAGCGGGAATGTAACCGAAAATTTGGATTTTCCGCAAAAAAGACACTGGATATTGCCCAGTCCTTATACGAAAAGCGGAAAATGATCACTTATCCTCGTACGGACAGCCGTTATCTCAGCGATGATATGGTGGGGAAGATCAAACAGACTTTGGGGCGCTTGAAAGATGTGCCGGAGTTTTATCCCTATGCGGCGGAAGTTCTGGCAAAAGAAAAATTGCCCTTGTCAAAACGTATCATTGACAACAGCAAAGTAACAGACCACCATGCCATTATCCCTACGGATACCCGTTTGCGAACAGACCATCTGACACCGGAGGAAAATAAGGTGTTTTCACTGGTGGCTGCTAGATTTCTGGCGGTGTTTTATCCAGCCTATGTATATGAAGCCACAAAGGTTTATACCAAAGTGGGGCTGGATACCTTCTTGTCAAAAGGTAAGACTGTTTTGCAGGAAGGATGGCAGGCCGTAGAAAAGGCGCTGTTGTCGGAAATCCGCAAAAACAAGACAGAAAAAGAAGAAGAACAGCAGCTGCCGCCATTGACGGAACAGCAACCTGTTATTGCAAAGCGCACCAAGGTGCTGGACAAGAAAACCAAGGCACCTCCACCCTATACAGAAAGTACACTGTTGTCCGCCATGGAAAACGCTGGGCGTTTTGTGGAGGATGAGGAACTGAAAGAACAGATGAAGGACAGCGGTCTGGGCACACCTGCCACAAGAGCCGCCATCATTGAACGGCTCCTTTCTGTGGGATATATTATGCGAAAAGGAAAGACGCTGGTTCCCACGGAAAAAGGGCAGAAACTCATTGCTGTTGTGCCAGAAGAACTACGCTCCCCCCAGACAACAGGAAAATGGGAAAAAGGGCTTTCTTCCATTGCCAAAGGAAAAATGACAGAAGAGCGTTTTCTGGAAAGCATCCGACGGTATGTACGATTTTTGGTAGATGATGCGGCACAGCATAAAAAAGACGTTGTTTTTGAAGCGGAACGTCCGCGAGGCAAAAGAAGCCGTGTACAGGGCTTGGGAAAATGTCCACTTTGTGGCAAAGGTAAGATATTGGAAAACAGTCGTTCCTATTACTGTACGGAATGGAAAAGTGGCTGTAAATTTTCTTTATGGAAAGATAGCACGGAGCCTTATGGAATATTGTTGGATGCACCTAAAGTGAAACGTCTGCTGAAAGGCGAAACATTGAAACAGATTCCTGTTGTACTGCCTCAGACAGGGGAAAGAGGCACAGCAGATTTGATATTATCTCCCGATCATAGCGGACGGGTGGAATTGATGAATGTAACGAGAAATATAAAGGAGTAAAGGAACATGGAACAGATTTATGGTATGCTGGGGATTTCCCCGGAAGTAGAAGCCTTTGGTGAAAAGGTTTTGAAGGATTTGAAGGAACGTTTTGAAAAAATCGACGTGGTTGCTGAATACAATCAGGCAAAAGTTCTGGCAGCTATGCAAAAACATCGTGTCAGCGCAGAATGCTTTGCTGGCTCCACTGGCTATGGTTATAATGATCAGGGCCGTGAAGTGCTGGAACAGGTGTATGCGGCAGCATTCCATACAGAAGCAGCATTGGTTCGTCCGCAGATTACATGCGGTACCCACGCTCTGGCAATTGCCCTTTCCGCGAACCTGCTGCCCGGAGATGAACTGCTTTCTCCCGTAGGCAAACCTTATGATACATTGGAAGAAGTCATTGGTATTCGCAAATCTCCCTGTTCTCTGGCAGAATATGGCGTTTCCTACCGTCAGGTAGACTTGCTGGAAGATGGTGCTTTTGACTATGAAAACATTCGCAAAGCCATCAATGAAAAAACAAAACTGGTGACCATCCAGCGCTCCAAAGGCTATCAGATGCGTCCTACATTTTCCGTTGAACGTATTGGGGAATTGATTGCATTTGTGAAGAGTGTTAAGCCCGATGTGATTTGTATGGTAGATAACTGCTATGGTGAGTTTGTGGAAATCCAGGAACCTTCTGATGTAGGGGCAGACATGATCGTTGGTTCTCTTATCAAAAACCCTGGTGGTGGTCTGGCGCCTGTGGGCGGTTATATTTGCGGCAGACAGGACTGCATTGACCGTTGTGCTTATCGTTTGAGCGCACCTGGCTTGGGACAGGAAGTTGGTGCCAGCCTGGATGTTATGCGTTCTTTGTATCAGGGATTTTTCCTTTCTCCCACTGTTGCAGCCGGTGCGCTGAAAGGTGCTATCTTTGCGGCAAATATCTATGAAAGACTGGGCTTTAAAGTAATTCCTAACAGCACAGAAAGCCGTCATGACATCATTCAGGCAGTGGAACTGGGCACACCGGAAAGACTCATTGCTTTCTGTGAAGGGATTCAGGCAGCTGCACCTGTGGACAGCTATGTGCGCCCAGAACCTTACGCAATGCCTGGTTACAACTGCGATGTCATCATGGCAGCAGGGGCTTTTGTGCAGGGTTCTTCCATTGAACTGAGTGCCGATGGCCCTCTGCGTGCGCCTTACTCTGTTTACTTCCAGGGTGGTTTGACTTGGTATCATGCGAAAGTAGGGATTTTGAAATCCCTCCAGCGGATGTATGAACAGGGTCTGGTTGAATTGAAAGAAGTGTAAAAAAGAAACAGCATCGGATTTAGAGGTATCTTCATAAGAAAACAAAGAAAGCCAAAATCCTTATCATTTCAAAGGATTTTGGCTTTCTTATTTTTTATTAAGATTTTATTTGTTATGTTTTCTTATGAAGACAGCCGTCGCAATTCCCCTTAAGAAATTAAGAAAAAGGAAAATTAATGTTTTCTTAAGGGGAAGTTGCTTTTCCGATGCTGTTTTTTTATATTTTACAGAATATCAATATATTCCCCGTTCAGCGCTTTATTCATGCTTCTGACAGCACAGAATTTCCCGCACATAGAGCAGGAGTCTTCGTGTTCGGGTGCACGGTCGTTACGGATTTGTTTTGCTGTTTCAGGATCGATGGAGCATTCCCACTGTTTTTCCCAGTCGAAAGTTCTTCTGGCGTCACCCATGGCATCGTCCAGGTCTCGTGCATGAGGAACTTTTTTCGCAATATCCGCAGCATGAGCGGCAATGCGGGAAGCAATGATTCCCTGTTTGACATCGTCTACGTTTGGCAGTGCCAGATGTTCCGCAGGGGTTACATAGCACAGGAAAGCTGCGCCGGAAGCGGCTGCGATTGCACCGCCGATGGCAGCAGTAATATGGTCATAACCGGGAGCGATATCTGTTACGATGGGGCCAAGCACATAGAAAGGTGCGCCCATACAGATGGTCTGCTGGATTTTCATGTTGGCAGCAATCTGGTCCATAGGCATATGCCCGGGGCCTTCTACCATAACCTGAACATCTTTTTCCCAAGCGCGTTTGGTCAATTCGCCCAGACGTACCAGTTCTTCAATCTGACATACATCGCTGCCGTCTGCCAGACAGCCGGGACGGCAGGCATCGCCAAGGGAAATGGTAACATCATATTCCCGACAGATTTCCAAAATTTCATCGAAATATTCATAGAAGGGGTTTTCTTCTCCAGTCATGCTCATCCAAGCGAAAACAAGAGAGCCGCCACGAGAAACGATGTTCATTTTTCTTTTATGCTTTTTGATCTGTTCAATGGTTTTCCGTGTGATGCCGCAGTGGAGTGTGACGAAGTCTACGCCGTCTTCTGCGTGGAGGCGAACCACATCAATAAAATCTTTGGCAGTCAGGGTAGCCAGATCTCTCTGATAATGGATGACACTGTCATATACAGGAACGGTGCCGATCATGGCAGGACATTCACTGGTAAGTTTTCTGCGGAAGGGCTGAGTATTGCCATGGGAGGATAAATCCATAATGGCTTCAGCGCCCATATTGACTGCTGCCATGACTTTCTGCATTTCAATGTCGTAGTCTTTGCAATCTCTGGATACGCCCAGATTCACATTGATTTTTGTCCGCAGCATGGAGCCAACCCCGTTGGGGTCGATGCAGGTGTGAAGTTTATTTGCGCAGATGACAACTTGACCTTTTGCCACGAGATCTCTGATTTCTTCTTCGGTGCGGTATTCCTTTGCGGCAACAGCCTTCATTTCCGGTGTGATGATGCCTTTTCTTGCGGCGTCCATTTGTGTTGTGTAGTTTCTCATAATATATTCCTTCCTTTCAGCAGATGATTGATTTTGTGATAAATGATTTGTTTAAAAAACAGATCTTGGTGGATGACCGTAAAAATCATAAATTTCTGCTGGTTTGGGATGGTGGCTGTGCCGGCGGCATACTGCGGAAAGTTTGTCCATAAAGGGCAAATTCCGTGACAAATATGCATGGATTCCGGCGCCTCCGTTGCAAAGAAACTTTGCAGTGGTCAATGCTGTGTTCATGTTTCATTTCTCCTTTCGTTACAGCGTTGTTTTATATAGCGGTATAAGGTGGTGCCCCCAATATACCGCTTGAAGGTTTCGGGCAAAGACCTGAAACGAACTTCCGTGATAAATATAAATTTTTTACAAATAAAAAAGGGAAATACCTCATTCGGTATCTCCCATAAGTATCTTGTCTTTCCTACGTTGGCATTATCCAAATCAGGTTCAAGGGTCGAAGGCAACACCTTCCTCTCAGCCTGTTTTCAAGCTCCCCTGTATACATATTCAGTTGTAATCAAAGTATAGGATGATTTATTTTTTCTGTCAATGTCACTGTTCTCCAAATATTTTTCTCAAAAAATGTATATTTTACTGGAGGAATTTCTTTTGCCATGGAAAAGTCAGCGATTTTTCCATGTGGTTTCTGGTGAAAAAATACCAATATTTGAAAAAGTTATGGTATAATACCTTTTGTATGGATAAAAATACATAGATTTCGAAGCAGCATATGAATTTTAAATGAGAAAAGTATTAAGATTCTTGACTCTACATCTATTGTAGAGTTTATGATGGGATTATCTATATCAAAAGGAGGGTGGCATCATGGATAGAGCAGGGTTGTTTTCCATTGGAACCATAGGAAAAATGTTTCATCTTAGTGTCAGCAGTCTGCGCCATTATGAAGCCATTGGACTTTTGACGCCGGAATACATTGATCCGGAAAGTGGTTACCGTTATTACAGCACCAGACAGTTTGAAGTGCTCAATACCATTCGTTATCTGCGGGCATTGGACATGCCGCTGCAAGAAATTTCGGATTTTATGGAAAATCGGGAGGTGGAACGTATGGAGGAAAAACTACTTCAACAGAAACGAGCGGTCATGGAAAAGCAGAAACGTTTGAAATGCATTGAGCAAAAAATAGATAATCGTCTGCGCCAGATTGCAGATGCAAAGGAATCTGTTTTTGATGTTGTGAAATTGGTGCAGAAAAAAGCCTGCCGTATTGTGTGGGTGAAAGACTCCCTGAAGATACAAGGATTATTGGATATTGAAGAACCTTTGAAAAAATTGGAACAGCAGCAGGCGGAAGCGTTGATTTTTCTGGGAAAAGTAGGTGTGGGTATTTCCGAAGAACATCTGACTGCAAGAGATTTTGGGCAGTATGACAGAGTTTTTCTGATGCTGGATGAAGAAGATGCATTCAGCGGTGATACAGAAATTTTGCCGGAAACATTATGTGTTTCCATACGTTTTCGAGGCGGTCATATGGAAGCGGCGGAACAGTATGAAAAGCTCATGGATTATGTGGAGGAACACAAACTGAAAGTCAATGGATTTTCCAGAGAAATTACCATGATTGATTATGGTCTTACCAATGATACGGAAAAATTTGTGACAGAAATCAGCATTCCTGTCACATGAAGATACAAAGGAGGAATGAAATATGCATTTTAAAGTTGAACAGGAGATTTTTGAAAAACTGCCCAACGCTTGTTTTGGCGTAGTGGTTGCGAAAGGAATTGACAATACAAAGGATTACCCTCAGATTTATGAGTGGCTGGAAGAAGGCATCCAAACAGCTGCACAGCGTTTTGAAGGCAAAAAAGTAAAAGAAGAAGGGGCGATTCTGCCTTATCGGGAAGCATTCCGCGCTCTTGGCATCAACCCCAATAAATACATGTGTTCCATTGAAGCATTGTTTACGCGCATTGCCAAGGGCAAGGGTATGCCGCATATCAATCCTGTGGTGGATTTGGGCAACGCTGTTTCTTTGAAATACACACTGCCCATGGGTGCCCATGACCTGAAAGATGTGACAGAGGGCATCAGTGTACGGATGTCCCATGCGGGAGACACCTTCCTGCCTTTTGGCGGCACAGAAGAAGAAATTCTGGATGATGGGGAAGTGGTATATGCCGCAGGCAGCCAGATTCGTACTCGCCGTTGGACATGGCGTCAGAGTAAACACGGGGAAATTGAGCCGGAAACATCTTATGTATTTTTCCCCATTGATGGCTTTACAGATTTTAATAAAGCGGAAGTTTTGGCAGCGCGGGATGAACTGGAACAGAAGTTGAAAAATGTATTTGGCTGTGAAACATTGGTAGGATTTTTAGATGCGGAACATCCGGAAATGACTTGGGAATAAATATTTGGAATTGTATGAAAAAAGCATCAGGTTATCCTGATGCTTTTTTGATGTGATTATAATATTTACAAATATCAATGGAAGATTTGGAAGGCAACACAGTATTGTTATAGAATTTGTATTACCTGACTGCGGCTAAAACACATTTAAAAAACTTATGATTTTTCTAAAATGGTGCTCTTAAAACCACATATGATTAAGTTCAAAATTTTTATACAAGTTTCTTGATTTTTTTCTTATATAAATCAATATTTCCATTATTGAAGTATTGCATGGAAAATAGGTAGAAATTAAATGCTTTTATAAAATCGCATGCATCGTTTAGGTCTTTTAAGTGAACATTTAACTGCTTTGTTAAGTTTTCGTTCCCCTTAGTTCTATCTATTACTTCAAATTTAAATTTACATTCTTTTACATCATGTTGCATTGTAAAATAGTATTCATTATTTTTGATGTAAAGTTCTAAATTGATTTCACCATTTATATATAATAATTCAAGGTGCAAATCTAATATTTTTACTATACTCCATACTAATTCGTAATATACAAGCAAATCAGAAATTTCTGGTATTTTATATTCATGTTCCGGTTTATTTCTCATCAAATTTAATTTATTTTATTTATAGATTCAATAGGGAACAATCCTATATCAGCAAAAATTGAGTTTTTCTTGCAAACTTCAAATTATTTTTATCAATAATCCTTTTTAAGTTAATGCATTCAAAAAACATATCCATTTCGCAATCTAATGCTCGTTTTAGATTAGAAGTAGCATTTACAAGCCCTTCTTTTGTGCCAGATGAAATTGCATTTTCTGCAAAAGCCAAGAATTCTTCAGGTGATATATCATATACGGGGATAATAATATCTGATCCAAAACTTGAATCATGCCCTATATCATCTGCCTGTAAAATGAATTGGAATAGGTCTTTTATTTCCTTAATATCTTCCATGTCTACTTCCTTATATTATTTCAAACGTCTTAATGCATCGTTTATTGCTTCCACAGTTTTTAATGTCGAATGCTTTTTTTGGAAAGCAAAACCACTGTTTCCACATGCACCGTATGAGGGAACATATCCACCACCTGTACTTTTTCGATGGTATAGCCTTTCGGACAAAGATATGCCAGATCTCGTGCCAATGTGGCGGAATCGCAAGATACATAAACTACTTTCTTTGGAGAAATAGCAGCAATGGTATCCAGAAGGACACTGTCACAGCCTTTTCGAGGAGGGTCTACCACTACCACGTCAGCGGTGATGCCTTTTTCTTCATAAAGTCTGGGAATGACATCTTCTGCGGCACCAACGGCAAAATCTGCGTTGTTCATGCCGTTGAGAGCAGCATTTCTCTTGGCGTCAGCAATGGCTTCCGGTACGATTTCTACGCCGAAAATATGTTTTGCCTTCTGGGCAAAGAACAAGGAAATAGTGCCGATGCCACAGTACAGATCCAGTACCGTTTCGTTACCTTCCAGCTCCGCAAAATCCAGAGCTGTCTGGTAAAGCACCTGTGTCTGCAAAGGATTTACCTGATAGAAGGATAGGGGAGAAATTTCAAATTGTACATCTCCGATGTAGTCCCGAATCGTTTCTTTACCCCAAAGTACATGGACTTCCGTTCCTAAGATTACATTGGTTTGTGCCGTGTTTACATTTAATACGATGGATGTCATGCCTTCGATTTCATGCAAACGTTCTACCAATACATCGCAGTGCGGCAGGTTTCTGCCGTTTACTACCAGACAAACCATGATTTCTCCAGTACGTCTGCCGATACGAGTCAGGATATGACGCACCAGACCGCGATGGATGGTTTCATCATAAAGGGGAATTTCGTATTCCGTCAGAAATGCACGAATGATCTTTACAATCTGGTCATTGATTTTGTTTTGCAGCATACATACTGGGGTATCAATGATGCGATGACTGCGTTTTGCATAAAAGCCGATTTCCGGTTCGCCGGTTTTGCCGCCCACAGGGAACTGGGCTTTGTTGCGGTAACGCCAAGGTTCCTCCATACCTTTGGCATAGCCTACGGAAATGCCGGAAAAACCACCGATACGCTCCAGATGGTCTTTGACTTTTTTTGTTTTGAAAGAAAGCTGTCCTTCATAAGAAAGATGCTGCAACTGGCAACCGCCGCATTTTGCTGCAACAGGACAGGCGGGGGTTACCCGATGGGGGGAAGGCTCCAGAATTTCCAGCAGTTTCCCGTAACTGAAATGTTTTTTTGTTTTGACGATGAGGACTTTGATGACCTCTTCCGGCAGGGCGCCTTCCACAAAGACCGTATAGCCGTCAATGCGCCCAATGCCTTCGCCATTGGTACCGATGTCTGTAATGGACATGGTGTAGGTCTGATTTTTTTCAACAGGAAGTTTCATACTTCCCCTCCGTTTCTATGATATTGCCCATAGGGACATACGGTGCCGTTGCAGATACAGTGTCGGCAGTTGACAAAGCTGGCGTTTGGCGTGCCTTCACCGTCCTCCAGCATTTTCCGCATGTCTGTCATGGTTTGTTTCACTTCTTTTCTGATTTTTCTGGTATTTCGCACATAAAACATATAATCGCTGTATTTCAGCCATCCGTAAGGCGGGCGTTTGCCGTAAATATCCTCCAAAAGCAGGAAGTAGGCCGCCAACTGCAATAAATCACCCGGGTGGGGCAGTGGATCGTCTTTGATAGAGCCGCTTTTCAGTTCTACGGGAACAATGGCACCGCCAAGTCTTTTTTTGAAAATATAGTCTGGTTTTCCACGCAGGTCATATTTGGCAGAGTAGAGCAGTTTTCCAAAGCCTTCGCTTTTTTTGCTGGATTGCTTCTGGTCGGCATAAATCAGGGTAAAACCTGGCATGATGTCTTTTCGGGGCTGTTTTTGCAGATGGGGGCGGCGTATCCGCCAAAGCAGAAGAACCGCCAAGAGGATCAGCAGAAACAGTATGCTGAAAGACAGCCAATTTCCAGTGATTTTTTCAAACATGGACATACTGCATCACCCAATAAACAAGTATCAGCACAAATACGGCAAGGATGAGGATTTTCCAGAGAATCTGCCGCAGGCGATACTGGCGGTACAGCTTTCTATGGAAGGCTTCACCTCGAACGAAATTGGCTGTGGTGGAATCTTCCAGTCCAAGTTCTTCCAGATATTCTTTGCGCATACGGCGCAGTTCAGTTCTGCCGTATGTTTTTTCGTAGTACCACTGATAAGGACAGTAGGTATATTTGTTTAGTTCATGTGCGGAAAGGGTTTCCTTTGCCATGGTTCCACCTGCTTATTCGAAGTCGGAACGGCTCAGGTTGCGCTGAAGCATACGGTTGTAACCAGCCCAGTGACCCTGGGTGCTGTCTGCGTCCAAGGCTTCTTCAATCATTTTTGTTTTGGCATCCAGATTGTCTGCACAGTGAAGCAGGAAAGCTTCCGGTGTGGAAGGCAGTTTGGGAGAGCCATATTCATATTCTCCATGATGGGACAGCATACAGTGCTTCATGAGGGATTCCAGACGTTTGGGGAAACCATCAATTTTAGCAGCAGCATCCCGAATGAGTTCGGAACCAAGAATCAAATGCCCCAGAAGCTGACCGTCATCGGTGTAGTCATTGGTAGGGAAGTCAGAGAGTTCCAGCACTTTGCCGACGTCATGGAGCATAGCCGATGCCACAAGGATGTCGCGGTTTACATAGTTGTAACGGGGTGCCAGAAAATCACAAAGCTGTGTGACAGACAATGTGTGTTCCACCAGACCGCCGCGGAAGCTGTGGTGCATGGCTTTTGCAGCGGAATGATATTTGAATTCCTTGCTGATGACAGGATGGCGCAGGAAGATTTCTTCCAGCAGTTTTTTCAGATAGGGATTTTTCATGGTTTTGATATAACCCATGAGCTGATCGTACATTTCGTCAATGTTCTTATCAGTGCTGGGCACAAAATCCGCAGGATCATATTCGCCTTCCCGACTGCGGCGGATGCGTTTTACATTCAGTTGCAGTTCGTTATTGAATGTGGTAACAAAAGCATCTACTTTGATAAAGTCATTTTCCTGAAAGCTCTGGATGTCGTTGTTCAGATCCCAGACTTTGGCGTCTACCATACCGGTTTTGTCCTGTAATTTCAAAGACAGATAATTTTTGCCGTTGCGGCTTTTCATGGTCTGTCTGCTCTTGCACAGATAATGTTCGATGATGTTTTCACCTTCGCGCAATTCGTTGATATATTTCATAAATGTCCTCTCTTTCTATCTTATTCCTAATCTCTTATTATAAAAGAAAACAGACAAAATTACCAGCTTTCCAAAAGTTTTTTCAAAGAGGGAACGAAAGTATGATTTTTGCGTCTAATAATGTTAAAAAACCGTAACGGCAAAGGATGGGAAAATATGGTATGATGAAAAAAGAGGTGTAAAGGAGGAATGAACATGAAACAGAAGAAAGTACTTTGTGCGGGGATTGCGGCAGCAATGCTCATGGGATTGGTACCCCAGACAGCTCTGGCGGCGGAAAATGATATTTTAAACTACGATTTCCGCACATATGATGCAGATGTGAGCGGCGACGGCTGGGAATGGGATGCTGGCAGCAGAATTTTGTCCATTGACGGATTATATGTAAATGCGGATGAAAGCAATACCAATGGCAGAAAAGCCGCTATTTGTCTGCCGGAGGACAGCATTTTATATTTGGATGGGGACAGTGAGATCAATGTGGATGGACATGGTCTGCATGCCATTTATGCTGAGGGTGATTTGACTGTAAGAGGCAATGACGATCTGGTGGTAAGAACCACAAGCGCTTCTTCCAGCGTCATTTATGTGTACCGTGGTGACATCAATCTGGAAGACAACGTTTTTCTGGAAGTTTATCCCGAAGGTCATGTGCTGTATGTGGATGAAGCCAGAGGCAGTGACGGCGTTGTGAATATTTACGACAAAGCGAAAGTAGAAGTCCATGACCCTTATGACGATAATTTCTATATGATGGATACAGATGAACTGGTGAAGGTGACATACTGTTCTCCTGCAAAACCCACAGACGAATGGCTGAACTTCAGTGAAAAATATGATAAGGATTATGAAACCATTACATTCTATAAAAAGACAGTAGTGGATAAACCGGAAGAAAAACCGGAAACACCGGAAGAGCCTGAGGATAAACCAGAAGAAACACCGGCAGAAACTCATGTTTTCCAGATCAAGATCGGGGAAATATATCTGGTGAAAGACGATGAGGAACGCATTGCCCTGGATGCACCTGCATATCTTTCTGAAGATGGATACACCATGCTGCCTCTGCGGGCACTGCTGAATGTTTCCAAAGAAGGTGTAAAAATTGACTGGAATCAGAAAGACAAAATTGCCACTGTCACTTATGACGATACCACTGTTGTGATTCCCGTAGAAGGAACAGATAAAACTGTCACCATTAATGGAGAAGAAACAACACTGGTAACTGCACCTCAGACGGTAAATGATCGTGCGTTTCTTTCTCTGCGTGACTGGTGTACTGTGACAGGCATGTCCACAGATGCTTTAAAATGGGACAGCAATACAAAAACAGTGACCATGACAGTGGAAGGCTGATAAAAAATACGGCAAAAAAGAAAATATTTCTTTAGCTGATTTATAAGAAAATAAAAATAGCTGGAATCTTTGCAAAGGATTCCAGCTATTATTTTTTACTTTTAATTTACAAGGGACGCTTTCTTTTGAAGAGCGTTGACACAGGGGTTTTTAGGAAACAAAGGTAGAGGCAGCAGTTGAAAAGTGGTAAAATGATATTGATAGAAAGTAAGCAGAAGCGGATTTTGGATGGCGGAAGGGGACATTATGTTGGTTCAAAAGATCAAAAGGGTCATCATTGGGGGAGTATGTATCATTTTGGCGATTTTTTATATATTGCAACGTCCCACTCCCATAAACAAAGAGTTGGAAGCAATGGTTTATACTGTAAATCAGGAAGAATACGAAACATCCATTGTCATTGATGGATCAATCAAGAAGGAACTATTTACAGAAGAAGCCAGTTTTGTTGGTTACTTTAAAATAGAAAGTTATCCAAAATCTTATTACGCAGGAACGACGGCAAAAATAGACTGGCACAGTGATGTTGCGCAAAATATACGCTTTATGTGTGCTGGGACAATTTCTTCATTAGATATAGATAGAGTTGAAATCGATAGAACGATGGACAATATCAAGATTATTTTACGCGATGGAACGTTTGTTTCCACGAAAAAAGAAGATGCTCCGAATGAACTCGGAGCATCTTTTTTTGAATGATAATAGGCATGTTCAGAATCAATGTCAAAGAGCGTCTTTTATTTCTGCAAGTGTTCTGAACATCATAGTCTTTGATGGAATAGATAAGAAAAATTAAAATTCGTTTCCGGGAAAACGGGGGATACCATCGAATCCTTGTTTCAGATCGTCGTCTGTGGGAATATAGTCCGTCATGGTGCCATTGTTGAATTTTTCATATGCAACCATATCGAAGTATCCTGTTCCTGTCAGTCCAAAAACAATGTTTTTTTCTTCACCGGTTTCTTTGCATTTTTTCGCTTCTTCCATGGCTACATAAATAGCGTGGGCACTTTCGGGAGCAGGCAGGATACCTTCCACCCGTGCAAATTCTGTGGCAGCAGCAAAGACGGCTGTCGGTTCCACGGAACGTGCTTCTATGAGTCCGTCATGGTAGAGCTGAGAAAGGATGGAACTCATGCCATGATACCGCAGTCCGCCGGAATGGCTGGCAGAGGGAATGAAACCACTGCCGAGGGTATACATTTTCTGGAGAGGGGTTACCATGCCGGTGTCGCAGTAGTCATAAGCGAATTTCCCTCTGGTGAGGCTGGGGCAGGAAGCAGGTTCCACAGCGATGATCTGATAGTCCCGTTCACCTCTGAGTTTTTCGCCCATGAAAGGAGAAATCAGACCGCCCAGATTGGAGCCGCCGCCGGCACAGCCGATGATCATATCCGCCTGGATGCCGTATTTATCCAGAGCAACTTTGGTTTCCAGACCGATGATGGTTTGATGGAGCAATACCTGATTGAGAACGCTGCCCAGCACATAACGGTAGCCATCCTGTTTGGCAGCCATTTCTACGGCTTCAGAAATGGCACAGCCCAGACTGCCGGAAGTATCTGGATGATCTGCAAGGATTTTTCTGCCGATTTCTGTTGCCATGGAAGGAGAGGGGGTCACTGCCGCGCCATAGGTGCGCATAACCTCCCGGCGGAAAGGTTTCTGCTCATAGGAGCATTTAACCATATAAACCTGGCAGTCCAGACCGAAGTAAGCACATGCCATGGACAGGGCTGTGCCCCATTGACCGGCACCTGTTTCTGTGGTGACGCCTTTGAGTCCCTGTTCCTTGGCATAATAAGCCTGTGCAATGGCGGAATTGAGTTTATGGCTGCCGCTGGTGTTGTTGCCTTCAAATTTATAGTAGATTTTTGCGGGGGTCTGCAATTTTTCTTCCAGACAATAGGCACGCACCAGAGGCGCAGGGCGGTACATTTTATAGAACTTCAAAATAGGTTCGGGAATATCAATGTAAGGGGTATCGTTGTCTAATTCCTGTTTTACCAGTTCTTCACAGAATACCTGACTGAGTTCTTCCGCTGTCATGGGTTTTAGTGTACTGGGATTGAGCAGGGGAGCGGGTTTATTTTTCATGTCTGCCCGCAGATTGTACCACTGTTTCGGCATTTCCTGTTCATCTAAATAAATTTTGTAAGGGATTTCTTTTGTGTTCATGGTGCATGCTCCTTTCTTTAGTTGATTTTGATTTTCAATAAAAAAACGCCTGTCCCTGACGGAATCGTCAAAGGGACAGGCGTAAAATCCTGCGGTGCCACCCTCGTTGGCAGAAAATCTGCCCACTCATGCATACGATCATATGCGTCCTTTGTTAACGAAGGGGATTCTCCGGCGTACCTACTATTTTCGGTTTGCCCTCAAGAGCCCATTCCCTCATCCCACTGCTGCTGTGATCTCACCATCCACAGCTCTCTGGAAACAGCTTCCGGAAAAGGTACTTACACTCTTTCTACGGTTTCTGCTTTTTAGAAGTTATACCATGTCAGGAGGACATTTGTCAATACATAATTTGAAAAATGTTCCTTTTTTCTGTATATTACAGCAGTTCGCCGTATTTGCGGATATACAGTTTTTTCATGATGGTTGCCAATGTTACATAAGCAATGATGATACCTGCCAGCCATGTGAAGTATACGGGAGGCAGTGCTGCCAGACCGATATGTGCGCCGAAGGGCAGGAAAGGAATGGCTGTCAGTACGGCAATGCCTGTGAATGTCAGCAGTACAACGGGAACGGAAGCACGGCTGCGCAGGAAGGGCAGTTTGGGTGTGCGGATCATGTGAATAACCAGAGTCTGGCTCCACATGGATTCTACAAACCAGCCTGCCTGGAACAGTGCAATGAACATTGTCTGAGATGCGGGATCCAGGCTATGGAAGGAACCGCCGCATACTGCGGGACAGATCATGAAGTACATTACCAGATAAGTTACGATGTCAAATACGGAGCTGGTAGGCCCAATCCACAGCATGAATTTGCTGACGGAAGAGGCATCCCATTTCCGAGGTTCTTTCAAAAATTCTGCATCTACATTATCCCAAGGAATTGCAGTGCAGGAGATATCGTAGATCAGGTTCAGCAGAATCAGATGGATGGAAGCCATAGGCAGGAAAGGCAGGAATGCGGATGCTGCCAATACGGAAAACATGTTCCCGAAGTTAGAGGAAGCTGTCATTTTGATGTATTTGATCATGTTGGCATAAGTTTTTCTGCCTTCGATGATGCCCTGTTCCAGTACCATCAGGTCTTTTTCCAGCAGGATAACATTTGCGGATTCTTTTGCGATGTCTACGGCAGTATCTACGGAGATACCTACATCGGATGCTTTCATGGCAGCGGCGTCGTTGATGCCATCGCCCATGTAGCCAACGCTATGACCGTTTTCACGGAGCAGAGTTACCACTCTTGCTTTCTGCAGAGGAGAAAGTTTTGCGAAAATGGTGGTGTTTTCTGCTGCTTTTGCCAGTTCTGTATCGGTCATATCATCCAGCTGATCACCTGTCAGGATACGGTCTACGGACAGACCTACCTGTTTGCAGATATATTTGGTTACTTTTTCATTGTCACCTGTGAGGATTTTTACGGCTACACCGTATTCCTGCAGTGCTTTGACTGCGGCAGCAGTGGTTTCTTTGGGGGGATCCAGGAATGCCAGATATCCAATGAGAACCATGTTATTTTCATCTGCTACGGAGAATGCGCCAACAGGGGAGGGATTTGTTTTCTGGGAAATACCCAGTACACGCATACCGTTGTTGTTCAGGTCGTTTACTTTTGCCAGTACCATTTTTTTCATTTCGTCTGTCAGTTCTACCACTTCGCCATGGTATTCAACAAATGTGGAGATAGACAGCATTTCTTCGATGGCACCTTTTGTAATCATCTGTGTTTTGCCTTTTTTGTCTGCAACCACGATGCTCATGCGGCGGCGTTCAAAGTCGAAGGGAATTTCATCTACTTTTGTATAGTTGTTTTCCAGTACGGCAAAAGCAGGTGTTCTTTCAATCAGTGCGTGTGTGCGTTCGATGATGGCTTTATCCATAAGGTTTTTCAGCCCTGTCTGATAGTAGCTGTTCAGGAAAGCGTGACGCAGGATGCGGTCATCTTCTTCGCCCATAACATTCAGGTGATATTCCAGAGCTACTTTGTCTTTTGTCAGTGTGCCGGTTTTGTCTGTACACAGAACGTCAATGGAACCCAGGTTCTGGATCGCATTCAGATCTTTGATGATTACTTTTTGACGGCTCATGGCAACGGCGCCTTTTGCCAGACAGGTAGTAACGATCATGGGAAGCATTTCCGGTGTCAGACCAACAGCAATGGAAATGGCAAAGAGGGCTGCATTGAGCCAGTCCCCTTTGGCAAAGCCATTCAGGAACAGTACGATGGGCACCATGATGAGCATGAAGCGGATCAGTACCCAGGAAACAGAGTTTACGCCTTTTTCAAAAGAAGTTTTCGCGGGTTTTTCGGACAGGTGTTTTGCCATATCACCCAGCATGGTGTCGTTGCCAGTTGCGATAACAATGCCAGTTGCGCTGCCGCTGATAACGTTGCTGCCCATGAATGCCAGGTTGGATGCCTCTGTGATGGCACCTGTGATTTTCTGTTTCTGAGGCAGTTTTTCTACGGGTTCGCTTTCTCCTGTCAGAGCAGACTGGCTGATGAACAGGTCTTTTGCTGTTACGATGCGCAGATCCGCAGGAATCATGTCGCCAGCGGACAAAGTAACAATGTCGCCTACAACGATTTCATCCATGGGGATTTCCTGTGTACCGTGATGTTTCCGGGTAACGGCTGCCGTTGTATGAATCATAGCAGACAGCTTTGCTGCTGCATTGCCGCTGCGTGTTTCCTGTACAAAGCGCAGGATACCGGATACCAGTACCATAACAGTGATGATGATAACGGTTGTGGCATCTTTTTCACCGGGAGCTGCCCAGATGATTTCTGTGCAGGCGGAAACGATTGCCAGAACAAATAAGATTGCGGTAAAAGGATTGATGAATGCGTTGCAAAGTCTTTTGAAAAGAGATTCTTTTTTGCCATGGGTTACGTTGTTGTCACCATGGAGTTCCCGCAGCTGTTCTACCTGTTCGTCTGCCAGGCCTTCCTGAGAAGTGCTCAGGGCAGCGAATACATTTTTTCTGGAATTTTCTGCGGCAAATTTCAGTCTGTCATTGATCTGATCGCGGCGAACCATGTCTGCTGCGATTTTTGTTTTGAGGATTCTTTCTTTCAATGTTTTTTTCATAGGTCCGTACCTCCATATTCTTAGATTTTTGTGGTTTTGGATTGTACAGACAAAAACAGAGAACTTTTATTCAGAGCGGAAGCATGTCCGCGGGAGGACGTTCATCCGCTTGCCTTCGTTCTGTTGTTTTTGTACTGCTACTGCATTCTGCGTCCATGCTTCTCACCTCGCTTTTTTGATTGGAATGATCTATGAAAACCCTGAAATCAGGGAGATTTTCCCGAAAAAAGGGCGCAAAAAAAACACCGCATGAAAACTATGTTTTCAAAATTTCGAAATAGCCCCATAGAAGGGCAGTCGTGAAGCGGTGCGATGCCAATTTTTCGATCTTATATTTTCAGAAAGAAACTAGATTACGGATACAGATGTCATGCCCATCTGTTCCATAAAACAGTTTGATTGGTTTGCCCGCTGGATGGAGTTGTAATTGTCTGGATGACCTGCGTCCATAATCTCACCTCTTTTTTGCATAAAAAAATCCGTACAAACTCGAACGGTTGTACGGAAAATCAAATGCCATTTTGTAAAAATGCAACCGTTTCGAGCTTTAGCTCTGCAGGGCGGTGAAACTGCATTATGCTACACCTTGGTTTCGATGTAACCTGTTCAAACCATCGCATGATGTCTCCATCATTTTGCGGCAGCAGTCCATATCCCTGTAGTAGCCTTACCTACCGGAACTATTCTTTTCAGGTTCATCATATGCCCATAGGAAGGATTTGTCAACGGTTTTTCGAAAAAATTAAGATTTTCCACAGGAAAAGTAGGAAATTAAATTCTGTTTCTACTTTATAATATCTGATTAACTAATAGTTCTTTGAAATGTTGATTATAGAAGGCTTTTGATGTTCAAATATGTTTTGGATGATGTTGTGATATGCAAAAAGAGGAAATGTGAGAAAGAAATCGAAATAAATGAGTAAGGGGAATTTTTTATGACAATCCAAACAGAAAAAGGAGTGGGGCCTATGAAGATGAAAAACATCGTTGCCATGACAATGGCAGCAACAATGGTATGGAACGGTACAGCGGTTTTTGGAGCAACCGGTGTAAAGACTGCTGTGCTCAATGATGCTAGGATCAGTTTTAACGGTGGTACGCCACAAACCATTCAGTGCTATATGATTGAGGGGTATAATTATATTAGAGCACGGGATGTTACCAACAATTTGAATATGCATGTGACACAGATGCAGGATGAAAATACGGGCATTGTGGTACAGCCTAACATGGCTGCGTCCTCTGTCAGACCAACAGAAAAATTGACAAAACAGTCTGCTGCTGTGAATGTGCAGAAGGGATGGCTGGTATATGATGCAACGCCTTTTGAAGCGGAATGTTTTTTGCTGGATAATCGTTTCTATTTCAAATTGAGTGATTTCCAGAAAGCCAGTGATCTCAGCCGGGATATTTCTTTGGTATGGGTGGCAGCAGAAGCGGCAGATCAAGGCATCAAAGAACCCTATCCGAATACCTATTATGGTATGGAAGTTTCCTGGGATGCGGAAAATAGGGTTGTGCATGTGGATCGGGTGAATACAGATCTGAAGAAAGTATTTGATGATATTCGCAGCAATCAATCTCAGGAAAACGAAGAAATGCAGAAGCCTGAAGAGCCGAAAAAGGAGAGTCAGAATTCTAAAAATCCAGAATCCCAGGAAGCGGTAGCCAAAGATTCTGTGGAAGCCGTATTCCAGTTGGTTAACCAAGAAAGAAAGGCAAATGGCAGAAGGGAACTTGTACTTGATCCTACGCTTTGCGAAGCCGCACAGGTAAGAGCATCCGAACTGGATACACTCTTTTCACATACCAGACCCAGTGGGGAAAGCTGTTTCTCTATTTTAGATGAGTACGGTCTGCGGTATTCCGGTGCGGGGGAAAACATTGCAAAAGGACAAAGGGATGCAGATGAGGTTATGGATTCCTGGATGAATTCTGAGGGACATAGAAATAATATCTTGTCTTCGGATTTTACGAAAATCGGCATTGGACATACAGGGGATAACTGGGTACAGTTGTTTATGAAATGATGCTTTGAAAAGAAGATGTGTTTTTCTGTCTAAAAGACTTTAGGGTAACGTGGTATTCATAGGATATATGGGAAGCCTAAAACAGTCTAACCTGTTTGGCTTCCCATATTTTATTTAGAGAAAAATCGTAGGAAAACGCGAATAACTGAGGATATAAAAAAATAAAAAAATAAGAAAAAAGTGTTGACAGAACCAGAAGTCGATGGTAATATATATTTCGCTGTCGGAACACAGTGAAAAAGTTCCAAAAAAGTTGAAAATAGTTGTTGACAGATCGGAAACGATGTGGTAACATATTATTCGCTGCCGAAACACAGAGAAAGCAGCAAAGAAAAAATAGAAAAAGTTCTTGACGAGCGAAAAGCTTTCTGATAGAATGTTATTCGCTGTCAAACTTGACAGACAAGATCTTCTCTCTGAAAAGAAAATGTTCAGAAAAAAGAACTTGACAGAAAAATGAAAGAGTGATAAGATATTACTCGCCGCTGAAAAAGCGGCACAGACTGATCCTTGAAAACTAAACAGCAGAAATAAACTTACAACCCATAGTCAATT